>JAESGK010000124.1_pt1 | contig 81058 bp, 69 predicted proteins | sample 9269681 | NCBI WGS metagenome assembly JAESGK01 (sample SAMN14515347, study PRJNA621673) | algae metagenome | isolation source: Timaviella obliquedivisa GSE-PSE-MK23-08B and co-occurring heterotrophs from... | place: USA: Grand Staircase Escalante National Monument, Utah | collected 2006-08-15 | reverse complement strand
CTTTCATAAGAAACTTCAGAGCGAGTTCGTCGGTCGCCAGCAGCGCCGCCGCCCTCGTTGGTGAGCGGTTTATAGGCGACACCAACAAACGAAGTCAACACGGCAATTTCAAAAAAATGAAGTTTCTTATAAGTGGCTGATTTTAATGGTGTATTTCGGAAACATCCCGAGCACACCACAAAATCCACCAAAACACCCGGGATTCAATCACCAAAATCTTGCCCAATAGGTCAAAACCGGGAAACGCCCGATCGGGGCCGTGAAAGGCCTTAAAGCGCGCTCACGCTATGGCTCACCTTGAACTTGCGCTTTTCCAGTTCGGGGAAGAAATCAGCGGCCGTAAAATACTCCTCCGGTGCCCAGACGCCGGGGCGCTTCGGGTTCTTCAGGACCAGCTGGGCGGCGATCGACGCACTCATCGACGTACCCGCATCCACATAAGGCGCATACATTTCATCCGGCGTGACGATCACCTCGTAGCGGACCTCAACCGGCTTGCCATCCTTCAGGCCACGGCCGATGGCGAAATGGATTTCCGAACTCTCCTGCTGCGGAATGCGGTGCGGATTGCGGGCGATGTTGCGCTGGATGACGGCGTTGAGCACATCGAGCGGCTTGACCGGCACGCCAGAAACCTCGACCGGATCGTTGAAATCGCCAAAGCCTGCCTTCACCAGACCGACCCAGGCTTCGTGCTCGCGGTGTGGCAGATGCAGTTTCCAGGTGAACTCCTGAATGCCCTTGTCGCGGATGCCGTCGGCGAGCGGCACGGTCAGCTGTTCGGAATGGGGTGAATACATGAATTCGCAGCGTCCCCAGGGCTCGGCCAAGTCGATCACCTCCCTGCCCGTCATCGGTGCGCATTCGACATGTTTGCCGTCGAGGAACTGCGTGCTGGGATGGGCATATTCGGCCAACACGGTCGAGACGCTATAGGGCGGCATCAGGATCGGGTTTTCGTCGCCGGTCAGTTCGGCCGCCCAATAGAGATTGATTTTCTCGATCGTATCGAGCTCATCGGCCACCGCCCGGCAGATAACGTTGGACATACCGGGATCGGCGCCGACGCCGACCACGGCGGTGACGCCCGCCGCCTTGAAGCGCTCATGTTCGGCGATCTGCTTGACGGTGAAGGTGCCGAGCCCGCCGAGATCCATATAGGCGACCTTTGCCGACAGCGCCGCCTCGAAGATGGTCATCTGGAAACCGAGCAGGGTCGGCACGCAGTTGACGCAGAGATCGGCGCCATCGATCGCTTCCGCCAAACGCGCCGGGTCGGTAACATCGAGATCGAACAGCTCCAGCCGCGGATCACCGAGATCGGCGACAAGACTTTCCATGCGCTCCCGCGAGGTATCGCAGATACGGATCGTGGTTATGTCGATAATGGCGCGACCGGAAACGAGGTCGCGGACGATACCGGCACCCATCAGGCCGGCGCCACCGAGAATGGAGATTTTCATAAGCTAGATGTCCTTTCGAATTCTTGCCCCGCAGGCATCAATGTCTTCAGAGAGCGAAGCCCCCTCATGCGGCGCTGTGCGCCACCTTCTCCCCGCTGGGGAGAAGGAAAGTCTCAGACGTGCTTGCGCCCGCCTGCCTCGTAGAACCAGCTGTCGGGATAGGGGTACCACCAGTCATGGATGACCGGCTTGTGGTCGATGATGACCATTTTCGAGCGGCGGAAGGCATCGAGCCCCTGGCGGCCGAGTTCGCGGCCCATGCCCGAGGCCTTCCAGCCGCCGAAGGGAAGCGCATCATTGTCGATCATCGGGTTGTTGACCCAGACCATACCGGCCTCCAGCCGCTCAGCCGCTTCCATCGCCTCTTCCAGGCTGGTGGTGAAGACCGAAGCCCCGAGGCCGAAGGGGCTGTCATTGGCAAGCCGCACGGCCTCGTCGAAATCCGCGACGCGGGCGACGGCGGCGACCGGGCCGAAACATTCCTCCTGCATGATCGCCATGTCCGACGTGCAGCCGGTGAGGATCGTCGGCTCGTAGAACCAGCCGACCGGCTCGCTTTCGGGAGTTTTGCCGCCGAGAACCACGGTTGCACCCTTGGCCTTGGCATCCTCGACAAGCCGTATCACCTTGTCACGGGCGGCTTCGCTGACCAACGGGCCGATCTCCGCTTTGGTCAAACCGTTGCCAATACGCAGGCGGCGAGCCGCCGTGACAAATTTTTCGATGAAGGCGTCGTGGACGCTATCGACGACGAAGAAACGTTCGGCTGAGGTGCAGACCTGGCCGGAAAGATGGAAGGCGGCGGTGACCGCTCCGGCAGCGGCAATATCCAGCGGCGCCTGCGCGGTGATGATCATCGGGTCGCTGCCGCCCGCCTCGATCACTGCCGGTTTCATCCGGCCGGCAGCCGCCGCGGCAACGGCTTTTCCGGCAGTAACCGAACCGGTAAAGGCGACCGCATGGGTCAGCGGCGAGGCGATCAGATATTGCCCGACCTCGGCGCCACCGGGTACGCAGGCGATCAGGCCTTCGGGCAAGGCCTCGAAGACCTGCATGAACTCGAGTGTCGACAACGTCGTCGCCAATGCCGGCTTGATGATGCAGGCATTGCCCGACGCAAGCGAAGCCGCCACCGTCCAGCACATCAACAGGATCGGAAAATTGAACGGCATGATATGCACGCTGGTGCCAAGCGCCTCATAGCGGGCATACTGGAACGACCCGGCTTGTGCCGTGCCGGCCACCTTTCCCGCCTCGTCGCGGGCCATTTCGGCGAAGTAGCGGAAGGCGCCGGCGCAGTTGGCGACTTCACCGATCGCTTCCGGATAGGGCTTGCCCATCTCGCGTGACATCAGTTCGGCGCAGACGCGCATGTCGGTCGCTTCGATCCGGTTGGCGATCTTGTGCAGGATTGTGGCGCGGCTTTTGGCGTCGAGCCGTTTCCAGTCCGACTGAGCCCGCTTGGCCGCAAACAACACTGCATCGAGTTCGGCAACCGTCGTTTCGGCAAACACGCCTTCATGTCCAAGCGTGGCGGGATTGATCACCGCATGACGCTGGCCCGTCGCCTTGATGTAGACCGGGTGCCGGTAGAAAACGGGCTCGGCTGGATTGAACATGGTGTTTTCCTATTCGGAGACTTCGAGCTTGCGGTGAAGAGGCCCCTCACCCCAACCCTCTCCCCGCAAGCGGGGAGAGGGGATGACAGAGGTTGCCGCAGATCCCTTCTCCCCGTCAAAACGGGGAGAAGGTGGCCGACAGGCCGGATGAGGGGCAATGCCCAAACACCAATCTCAGCGGATCATGTAAACCTTCTTGATCGTCTCATGGACGGTGCAGACGCCCTTCCAGTCCTGCGGAAAGAAGGCTGCCGTATCCGGCACGATCTCGATCACCTCGCCGCTCTCATGCACATAGGTGCAGCGGCCTTCGAGGAAGTGGCAGAATTCGTCACGCGTCACATGGCAATCCCACTTGCCGGGCGTGCAGACCCAGAGCCCGCATTCGGATTCGCCGTTGGGGCCTTTGTGGATCAGCTTGCCGGTCGTGCGGCTTTCCCCGTCGATCATCGTCGTGATGATGCCCCAATCCTTGAGATCGGCCTGTTCGAGCGGCTTGCGCATCAGTGGTGTTGCGGTCATGGCGTGTTTCCTTTCGTCTTTTGTTTGGGAAGCGGCGGCGTTTGGAGAAACGCGAAAGAGCCGCTGCAGTAGTCTCAAGTCAGGCCGGTCAGACCAGCATGTAGATATTGCGCATCGTCTCGATCACATGACACTCGCCGGTCCAGCCGCCGGGAAACATCACCACGGTCCCGGCTTCGACCTCGATCACCTCGCCATCATCGGATCGATAGACGGCACGGCCGGCGACGAAATGGCAGAATTCGTCGCGCGGGATCGATAGCCGCCAGCGGCCGGGCGTGCAGACCCAGATGCCGGATTCCGGCTGGTTGTCCGGTCCCTTGTGCACCAGACGGCCGGTCGATTTCGACTGGCCCTCAATGCTGTCTGGCTGCAGGCCCCAATCGACGAGATCGTCATGAGTGGTGGCGTCGTAGATATGCGGTGCGGATGAGGGCTCAGCCATTGAACGTCCCCGAATTGGCCAGCTGGTCGAGAATGGCGGCTGCCTTTGCCGGACCGTTCTGCGACTGCATGTGTGCGCTGGTAGCGGCCAGTTTCGCCTTCATCTTAGCATTGTTGACGCAGGCATCGAGCTTTGCGGCCAGCTCTTCATCCGTCCAGTCGTATCGCGGCATCTTGAAGCCGTGGCCGGTTTCATCAACCCGCGTCGCGTTGTCATGACCATCCCAGACATAGGGCATGATGATGGCCGGCTTGCCGAAATAGAGGCACTCGGTGAACGAGTTGTTGCCGCCGTGATGGATGGCCGCATCGATCTGCGGAATGACCGACGGTTGCGGGAACCAGCTGTCGACAATGATATTACCCGGAAGCCCGCTATACTGCTCCTTATAGTCGCCGACATTGACAAGCGCGCGATAGGGCAGTTTTCCAATTGTGGCGATCAGCCGTTTCAAAAGATCGGTATCGCCGGCGCCAAGACTGCCGAAGGATATATAGAGAAGAGGCTTGTCGTTGTTCTCGGCAAAGACCGGGACGTCATAGGGTTTTTCCTTGCGCACGCAGCCTTCGAGATATTGGAACTGTTTCGGATCGAGCGGATGTTCACGATCGAACTTCACCGATTCCGGATAGAGCAAAAGGTTCATGAAAGGCGATGCCTCGAAGAACTGGCCGATCGGATAAGCCGCCTCTCCGGTCGAGGCGAGGAAACCATTGAAATCCTCATGAATCGGTTTGATCACCGCGTTGAATTTTTCGCGATAGGCGGCATGACCGGCGAGATCGTCCTGGCGGCAGCCGGACAGATGAGGCGGGATGTTTTCATCCTCGATTTCGTTTTCCGAGCAGGAGATGATCCGAACCCAAGGCTTGCCGAATTGCTTGATCGCTGGAAAGAGGATGACGTTATCGACGCAGATGAGGTCCGGCTTGATCTTTGCCAGCACGCCCGGCAGATCCTTCTGTGCCCACTTGGCGCTGTCGACGATGGCCTCCCAGCAATCACGCACGTAATTGTCGATCTGGTCGTAAGGAGATTTACGGAAGTTCGGGATATGGCCGTTGATAAAGTCCTCCCAGAATTTCGCCATCTGTTCCGGCGGCATCGGCGCCGACAGGTTCACCGGATAGGCTTCAAACCCGTAACCCTTGTAGACATCGACGAAACCGGGATCGGATAGAAAGACCGCCTTGTGGCCAAGCGCCTCAACGGCCTGCGCGATGCCGACGGAATTGAGCGCCGGGCCGAAGGCCGCTTCCGGAAAGAATGCAATCGTCTTGGACATCAGTTCCCTCTTGTTTTCTTTAGTCCTGAAAAATCCGGCTGGCTGCCGCGTCGAACCCAAGCGATACCGCAGCGCCGGTCTGCACAACGGCTGCCCCGGTGGCAGGCACACGAACCTGAAGCGGCGCGGCCGATAGAGGCGTCTTGACGTAAAGCTGCCGGTCGAGACCGTGATAGGCGGCATCGACGACGGTTCCGGCGATACCGGTTCCAGCCGGTTTCAGCGTGATGTTTTCCGGCCGGATGGCCAGCACGGCCTTGGCGTTGTGTTTCAGACCTTGGGTATCACAGGCCAGTGCTTCACCCCCGGCATGGAACTGGGCATCGTTGCCGATCTCACCCTCGATGAAGTTCATGACACCGATGAAACCCGCAACGAAGCGGTTTGCCGGCCGCTCGTACACCTCTTCCGGCGTACCGCATTGCAGGATGCCGCCGTCCTTTAGAACCGCCACGCGATCGGCCATGACCAGCGCCTCTTCCTGATCGTGAGTGACGATGATGAAGGTGATCCCGACCTCGTGCTGCAGCCGTTTCAATTCCAGCTGCATCTTTTCGCGCAGCTTCTTGTCCAGTGCGCCAAGCGGTTCATCGAGCAACAGCACCTTGGGACGCTTGATCAATGCGCGGGCGAGAGCCACGCGCTGTTTCTGCCCGCCGGAAAGCTCGGCCGGCTTGCGCTCGGCCAGCGCTTGAAGATCCGTTGTCTTCAGCATCTCCTCGACGCGGGCGGAAATCTCCGGCTTGCGAAGCCGTTCCATTTCGAGGCCGTAAGCCAGGTTCTGCCGAACCGTCATATGCGGGAACAGGGCGTAGGACTGAAACATCAGGTTGAGCGGCCGCCTTTCCGGCGCCTGCCCGGTGATATCGGTGCCCGCCAGCCGGATGCGGCCTTCGTCCGGCACTTCAAACCCGGCGATCATCCGCAACAACGTGGTCTTGCCGCAGCCGGACGGGCCGAGCAGTGCGAAAAACTCGTTCTCTCTTAAATCCAGCGACAGGCCGTTGACCGCGATGGTCTTGCCAAAACGCTTGACGACGTTATCGACCGCCAGAACCGGGGCTTTGAAAGGAGTGTTCATCGGGTCATCTGTTCTTTGTTCAGCCATTGCGAAAGAAGCAGGGCGGCGGCGCTGACACCCATGACGATGGTGGCCAGCGCATTGATTTCGGGCGTCACACCAAAGCGGATCATCGAATAGATCTGCATCGGCAGGGTGATCGAGGAGCGTCCGGCGCCGGAGGTGAAGAAGGCGATGATGAATTCATCGACCGACAGGGTGAAGGCGAGCAGCGCGCCGGCGATGATGGCCGGAAGGAGAACCGGAAAGGTGATGCGCCAGAAGGTGGTAAACGACGAGGCCCCGAGATCGCGCGAGGCTTCGACGATCGAGAAATCGAAATTCTTCAACCGGGCCCGCACCACGGAGCAGACGAAAGCGAGATCGAAAATCACATGGCTGATGATGATCGTGGGGAGACCCATCGTCACGTTCAGGCGTGAAAACAAGGTGAGGAGTGCCACGGCCAGCACGATGTCGGGGATGACCATCGGCGCGAACGCCAATGCTTCGAGAGCGGTGCTCTTGCGCTTGCGCGTCTCCATGCCGATCGCCAGCATGGTTCCGAGAACGGTGGCAATCAGTGTCGCGAAGATCGCCACGACCAGCGTGTTCCAGGCGGCATGCAGGATATTGCTGTTGTTGGCGAGCGAGACGTACCAGCGCAGCGAAAAGCCCGACCATGTCGTCGGCAGGCCGCTGTCGTTGAAACTCAACAGCACGAGAACCACGATCGGCAGGTAGAGGAAGCCGAAGACGAGAACGAGGATGGTCCGTCCGGTCAATTTGGTGCGCAGGGCGTCAGCCATTGGCCGCCTCCTGCTTTTCGCCGCTGAACCGCGCCGAGGCACGCGCCTGCAGAAGCAGTAGCCCGATCATGATGGCGATCAGCACCATGCCGAGCGCGGCGCCGAAGGGCCAGTCGTTGGCGGTGAGGAACTGGTCGTAGACGAGATTGCCGATCATCTGGAACCGGCCGCCCCCGAGCAGCGCCGGAGTGACGAAATTGCCGATCGAAAGGACGAAGACGAAGACACCGCCCGCGGCCACGCCCGGCATGGTCAACGGCAGGGTCACGCGGAGGAATGTCCGCACCCGCGAAGCGCCAAGATCGCGCGACGCCTCGATCAGCTCGCCGTTCAGCCGCGACAGGCTGGAATAGATGGCAAGGATCACGAAGGGCAGATAGTTATAGACGAGGCCGGTGATGACGGCGCCTTCGCTATAGAGCAGAGCCAGCGGCTCGCCCTCGTAACCGAACCAGCGCAGCAAATTGTTGATCAGGCCTTCGCGGTTCAAGAGCACGATCCAGGCATAGGTGCGGATCAGATAGTTGCTCCAGAACGGCAGCACGGCAAAGAACAACAGCAGCGGCTGCGTCCGCTTCGGCGCCAGGCAGATCGCATAGGCGGCCGGATAGGCGATCAGGATCGCCAGCAGCGTCGCGATGCCGGCGATGCGCACCGACGTCAGGAAAATCTTCGCGTAAAGCGGATCGATGACCCTTTGAAAATTCTCCGCCGTCAGCGTGTATTCGATGCCGCCATACAGACCGCGCGTCAGAAAGGCATAGGCGAAGATGATCAGGCACGGAACGACCATGAACAGGACGAGCCACGCGACGGCGGGCAGAGCCATGAGATTGGAACGAACCGTCTGCGCGGACAAGAAAAGACTCCGGGTTTTAGTTACCCCCTCTCCCCGCCTGCGGGGAGAGGGCTGGGGTGAGGGGCTGTATCCACAAACTGGAATACTTCGCGTGGCCCCTCATCCGCCCTACGGGCACCTTCTCCCCGCTTGCGGGGAGAAGGAAAGACGGATCAATTCGCAGCCTTAATCTCGCTGACGGCGCGCGAATATTCGCGTTGGGCATCGCCGAGGTCCTGCAGCTCCTCGTATTTGACCAGCGTTTCCGGCGAGACACCCATGGTCGGGTACTTCTTGATGAGTTCCGGATCGAGGCTTTCCATGGCAGGCTTGTTGGGCACTTCGTAGAAAATGTTCGAGGCGGCCCAGGCATGGTTCTTGGCCTCAAGGATGAAATCGAGGAATTTCAGCGCCGCTTCCTTGTTCTCGGAATTCTTCATCACGACCATCGTGTCGATCCAGAGGTCGGACCCTTCCTTCGGCACGACGAACTTGATCTTGTCGTTCTCGGCAATGCCATAGTTGCACCAGCCGTCCCAGGCCTGCACCAGCGAGGCTTCGCCGGAGACGAGCTTGGAGAAAAAGGTCGTGTCGTCATAGGCGAGCAGGCTTTTCTTGGCTGCGATCAGGGCGTTCTTTGCCTCCTCGATCTTGGCCGGGTCCTTCTCGTTGACCGAATAGCCCTTGTAGAGCAGGCCCGCCGCCATCAGCCAGCGGTCGGTCGAGAGCATGGTGATCTTGCCCTTCAGCGCTTCAGGCGGGTCCAGCAGATACGACCAACTGTCCGGCGTTCCCTCGACCAGATCGGAGCGATAGCAAAGACCCGTCGTGCCCCAGGCATAGGGAACGGCGTAGGTATTGCCCGGATCGAACGCCAGCTTGGTCGCCTGCGGATAAAGGTTCTTCAGGTTCGGCACCTTCTCAGGACCAAGCGGCTCGAGCATGCCCTGGCCGTTGAGGATATGGGCGAATGGCGAGGAGACGAACACGATGTCATAGCCCTTGCCCTGGCCCGCCATCAGCTTGCCCATGATCTCCTCGTTGGTGCCATGGTTCACCACCTCGATCGTCAGCCCGGTCGCCGCCTTGAAGGTCTCGGCAATGTCGGGCGCCATGTAACCGGCCCAGTTGGAAATGACGAGATCGGCCGACAGCACTGTGCCTGCAGAAAGAACCATGGCCGTCGCGGCGAGACCGGCCAGGCGCAATTTCACTGACGTGTTCAAGGGTAATCTCCCGTTGCTGGCGCAGCCCGGATGCCAAGCAGATCTTGGGCCATCGCCGCATGCGCAAATCCATCGCCCCGGAAGGTATCGCGGCAATACGCAATGCCCCGCCCGAGGGTTCAACCTCTGTTCCCAAAGCGGCGCGCCGGTTATCCGGTCTATGTCTCGCTTCTACAGGCAGTATTATTTATAAAAAAAATACGTCAATGCGAAATCGTACAGTTGATGAAAATTCATAAACGCCCTTGCAGACCTTTTGCGGAAGATGCAGCATGGACGTTACTCTAAGGCATTCAAAGGTACGGGCGATGGAAGCAGAGGCGAAAAAGGTTAATCATCGCCATGTTGAACTGGCGCAAAAAATACTCGACATCGCTACAGAACGCGGCATGAGCCGCGGCGAGCGGCTGCCGGAACAGGCACTCGCCTCCCGCTGCAACGTTTCACGCACCCCGATCCGCAAGGCGCTACAGTTCCTGGCCGAAAAATTGATCGTGACGGCGGAAATCGAAGGCGGTTATCTGCTTGCCATTGATCCCGCCTCGTTCCCCGGCATTGAAGATACGGCTCAGCCGGCCGAGGAAACCGAGCTTTACAATGCCATCCTGCGGGATGTTTCGGCCGGACGGATCAGCGATTCCCAGACCGTCGCCAATCTGCAGCGACGCTATGAGGCTTCGCGCAACGCGGTGCAAAACGCGCTGACGAGATTGGCCGAGGACAATCTGGCGGAACGCGCCGCCGGCCAGCAGTGGCTGATCAAGCAGTTTGCCATCAGCGGCGATGCCGTTGCCAAGAGTTTCGAATATCGCCTGTCCTGCGAGCCGCTCGCTCTCATCATGCCGGGCTTTCGCCGCGACGCTGCGGCGATTACCTCGCTCAGACAATCGATGGAAATCCTGCGTTCGATGACCGAGAGCGGTTTTGACCAAAAGCTGTTCGAGCGCACAGATTTCGACTTCCACATGCTGATCGCCAGAAGCTGCGGCAACCCGTTCATGTCGGAAGCGCTCTTGAGCCATCACCGCCGCCGCCGCTCCAGCCAGCCGCCGGTGCATGTCAATGCGTTCCGGCTGATGCAGTCCAACATGGAGCATATCCAGATGCTGGAACAGATCGAGCGTGGCCAGCTTGAGCTTGCGGCCGACCTGATGCGCGTGCATATCCAGCTTTCCCATTCGCAGCGGCCACGCCTTGCCGGGCGTGGCGTTCCGCCCGTCTTCAAGATCGTGGGATAAATATTTGGTGCACGCATGAGCCAGCCCAAGGTGATCGCCTTTTTCCCGGAAGCCAGTTACGGCGCAGCACTCAACTGTGTCGGCATCGCTCAGGAACTGCGCCGGCTGGGTGCCCGCCCGGTCTTCATCTGCCATCCCGGCTTTCGCGGCGTCTTCAGCGAATATGGCTTTCCCGAATATCAGCTGCAGCCGGCGGGTGCCGAAAGCCAGACCGACTGGACTGACTTCATCAACCGGCACCAGGACGCCTTTCGCCAATCGCCGCTGGAGCAGGTAAAGAGCTATGTCGCCCCGACCTGGGAGGCGATCGTCGATACGGCAATCGCAGCGGAAGAGCCGCTTCGCCAGCTGCTGGCCCAGTTGAAACCCGCAGCCATCGTGCTCGACAACGTCGTGATGTTTCCAGCGATCGCCAATGCCGGCGTGCCGTGGGTCCGGGTCGTCTCCTGCGCCGAGACGGAGCTGTCCGATCCGCAGGTGCCCCCCTATCTCTCCGGCTGCGGCGGCAAGCCCGGCGCGGAATGGCCGGCCTTTGCGCGCACCTATGCCAAGGCGGTGGCGCCAGCGCAGAAGCGCATGAATGCCTTTCTGGCGGAGTGCGGCCTTACCCCGTTGCCACCAAGCGAATTCCTCGAAAACTCCCCCTATCTCAACCTGCTTCTCTCCCCGCACGCCGTACGTTTCGAGCGCGAAGAACCGCTCGATCCGCAAAAATTCGTCTATCTCGACGGATGCGTCCGGCGGGAGGCGCCCTATGCGCTGCCGCATTTCGCCTCGCATCAGGATGCGCCGCTGGTGCTCGCCAGCTTCGGCAGCCTTGGTGCGATGGACGTTTCGATGATCAAGCGGATGATCGGCGTCTTTGAAACCCTGCCCTTTCGGTTCATCGTCAATGTCGGGCCGTGGCGCGACGAATACAGCCGCATCCCCGACAACGTCTTCCTCGAAAGCTGGTTTCCGCAGCCTTCCGTCGTGGAGCAGTCGCGCCTGTTCATCCATCACGGCGGCAACAACAGCTTCTGCGAAGCGCTGTATTTCGGCGTGCCATCGCTGATCATGCCGTTCTGCTGGGATGGCCACGACAATGCCCGCCGCGCTGAAGATGTCGGCGTCGGCAAAAGGATCGACCGCTATCGCTGGACAGACGATGAGCTGGCGGCAACGATTACCGGCCTGCTCGACAATTCCACGCTGAACGATACACTTGCAGCCAATTCCGTGACGATGAAAAAGGCCGCCGGCGTGACCGTGGCTGCCAAGGCGATACTTGATCTGATTTGAAGAAGGACGGCACATGCAGGACAGGCTTTATATCGACGGTGCGTGGGTAAGGCCTGAAAAAGGCGGTACACTGGACGTCGTCGATCCCGCCACCGAACAGGTCATCCACAAGGCCCCGGCCGGCACCAGCGGCGATATCGACAAGGCCGTCAAAGCCGCCCGCTATGCCTTCGATTCCGGCCCCTGGCCAAAACTCACCGGCACGGAGCGCGCCGTCTATCTGCGCGCCATCGCCGCGAGAGTGACCGGGAAACGGGAGTTTCTCGCCAAGCTCGAAGTCACCGATAACGGCAAGCCATTGCCGGAAGCACTGTGGGACATCGACGATGTGGCCGGCTGTTTCAATTATTATGCCACTCTGGCGGAAGAACTCGACCATCATCCGGAGGAAACCGTCCCGCTCAGCGAACCGCGCTTTTCCTCAAGGGTGGTGCGCGAGCCGCTGGGGGTCGTCGGTGCGATCACACCGTGGAACTACCCGCTGCTGATGGTCTCCTGGAAAGTCGCACCCGCGTTAGCCGCCGGTTGCACCATGGTGCTCAAGCCCTCGGAACTCACGCCGCTGACCGCGCTCGAACTGGGCATCATTGCCGAGGAAGTCGGCCTGCCCGCCGGCGTGCTCAACATCGTCACCGGCACCGGGCTTCAGGCCGGCGAACCGCTGACCGAACATCCGCTGGTCGACAAGCTCGCCTTTACCGGCTCGGTCTCCACCGGCCGCAAGGTGATGATGGCCGGGGCACAGGACATCAAGACTGTCAGCCTTGAACTTGGCGGCAAATCGCCCTTCGTCATCTTTGCCGATAGCGATATCGAAAAAGCCGTCGAATGGATCATGTTCGGCATCTTCTGGAACCAGGGCCAGGTCTGTTCGGCAACCTCGCGCGTTCTGGTGGAAGAGGGGATCTACGATGCCGTCGTTTCGCGCCTGTGCGAGGAAGCAGCCAGGATCAGGATCGGCAATGGCATGGACGACGGCACGCTGCTCGGGCCGATCGTCTCGAAAGGCCAATATGACAAGATCGTCTCGGCAATAGACCGCGCCCGCATCGATGGCGCCACGGTTGCTTATGGCGGCAACCGCCCGGCTGGCCTCAACAGCGGCTATTTCCTCGAACCAACCGTGCTGACCGGCATGAGCGAAGACAGCTATGTCTGGAAGGAGGAGATTTTCGGGCCGGTCGTCTGCGTCAAGCCGTTTAAGGACGAGGACGATGCCATCCGCATGGCCAATGACAGCCGCTTCGGGCTCGCCGCCGCCGTGATGTCGAAGGACGTGATCCGCGCCGAACGGGTCGCCGAGGCTTTTCGCGCTGGGATCGTCTGGGTCAACTGCTCGCAACCGACCTTTGTGGAAGCCCCCTGGGGTGGCTACAAACAGTCCGGCATCGGCCGCGAACTCGGCCATTGGGGACTGTCGAATTATCTGGAAACAAAGCAGATCACCCGCTTCAACAGCGACGAACCGTGGGGCTGGTATATCAAGGGCTGATGCGGGCGCTGGGGTAAAGCGCGTATCCATCAATTTTGGGCAGGACTATCGGCCCTGCCCCTCCATCGGCACATTTGGCGCCACGACCCGTAGCCGCGTTAGTAGGGCGAAACGCACTGGCGCCGGCGGCCATCATACGGCTGGAACGTGTTGTCATAGGCCCGGTAGGAACGATATCGCGCATAGCACCAATCGGCATGCGAACCGCCGCTGCGATAATAACGCTGACCGCCGTCATACCGGGGTTGCGCTAAAAGCCCGCCGATGATCGCCCCTGCAGCCAACCCGCCAAACGCTGCGCCGTAGTTGTCGCGGCGGTAGTAATCCCGATCGCGGTCGCGATAATAGCCGCGGTCACGATAATGGCGTTTCTTGTAATAACGGCTATTGCCGCCATATCGGCCAATACCCCAGGAACTGCGGTACGATTCGACCTGTTGAACGTCCGAAACTTGAGGCCTCGGCCGTTCGATGGACGGGAATGCCTGGGCTGGCAGGACGCTTGAAAAGGCGGTCGCCAGCGACAGGCTGATGATTGCGAATATTCTCATATAAGTCACCATTTTACCTTTCATCCTACAGAACGTTTCATATGATGGTTTTGTGCCCCGGTTGAATCAAAATCACCATATTGTGATCGTACGGCACGCGATAACAGTCTTCTCAAGGCTATTCGTCAGGATACGCGCTTGAATATCCATTTGACGGTAAAGTCGCCATTGCGCTTCATCCTGGTCTTTGTCCGCACCCGAACCGGCCCACCCAAAGCAGCTTCCGCATCGTCGAAAGCCTGGCGCGCCTCCGCCATTGCCCGGTGATAGGCACTGTTGTCACGCTTCGGGCTATCGGCAATCGCCTTGAGAAGGGCAATCGTGTCGAGCTTGTTTTCAGCCATGAATGGGTCGCACTCCTTCAAGCGATATCGCGGCTGACTGTCTACCCAGACCGCGCTTCAAGGCAAAGCAGGTTTTGACGATCTGCTTTGACGCTTACCCCCTACTCGGCAGCCTCCGCCCGCGGCGCGGGCACATAGTTCAATATCGGCCCCAGCCAGCGTTCGGCATCACTGACCGGCATATCCTTGCGTTCGGCGTAATCCTCGACCTGATCGCGTTCGACCTTGGCGACGCCGAAATAGTAGGCGTCCGGATGGGCGATGTAGATGCCGGAGACGGAGGAACCGGGCCACATGGCAAAGCTCTCCGTCAGCGTCACGCCGATCTCGTCCTCGGCTTTCAAGAGATCGAACAAGGTTGCCTTTTCGGTATGATCCGGCTGGGCCGGGTAGCCCGGCGCCGGGCGGATGCCGGCATAGGGTTCGCCGGCCAGCTCACTTGGAGCGAAGGTCTCGCCAGCGGCGTAGCCCCAGAGTTGCTTGCGGACATATTCGTGCATGCGTTCGGCAAAGGCTTCGGCAAACCGGTCGGCCAAGGCTTTGACCATGATCGACGAATAATCGTCATTGGCCCGCTCGAAGCGCTCGGCAATCGCCACTTCCTCGATGCCCGCCGTGACGACGAAGCCGCCGAGATAGTCCTGCTTGCCGCTATCGACCGGCGCAACGAAATCCGACAGCGCCACATTCGGGCGGCCATCACGCTTGGCCATCTGCTGGCGCAACGTGAAGAAGGTGGCGCGTTCTGTGGCCCGGGTTTCGTCGGTGAACAGACGGATATCGTCGCCCACCACACCGGCCGGCCAGAAGCCGACCACGGCTTTTGGCGCGAACCATTTTTCCCCAATCACCTTGGCGAGCATCGCTTGCGCATCGGCAAACAGCGCGCGCGCAGCGGCGCCCTGACGTTCGTCGTCGAGGATTTTCGGGTAGACGCCCTTCATCTCCCAGGTCTGGAAGAACGGGGTCCAGTCGATGTATTCAGCCAGTTCCGCAAGGTCCCAGTTCTGGAAAACCCGTGTGCCAAGGAAAGACGGCGTCTTCGGCTGGTAGGCGTCCCAATCGACCTTCTGGGCATTGGCGCGGGCTTTGGCCAGCGGCAGGCGCTGCTTTTCCAGCTCGTTGCGGGCATGCGCGTCGGCGACCTTCTTGTATTCGGCCCGGACGGTGTCGATGTAGCCGCCCTTCATTTCCGGCGACAGCAGGCTGGAGACCACGCCGACGGCGCGGCTGGCATCGGTAACGTAGATCGCCTGGCCCTGATTGTAGCGCGGATGGATCTTGACGGCAGTGTGGACACGGCTGGTCGTCGCGCCGCCGATCAGCAGCGGAATATCGAACCCTTCGCGCTCCATTTCGGCCGCCACATGCGCCATCTCATCCAGTGATGGCGTGATCAGGCCGGAGAGGCCAATGATATCGACATTCTTTTCGCGGGCCACCTCAAGGATTTTTGCCGAGGGCACCATGACGCCGAGGTCGATGATTTCATAATCGTTGCAGGCCAGAACGACGCCGACGATGTTCTTGCCGATATCATGCACATCGCCCTTTACCGTCGCCATCAGCACCTTGCCGGCGCTCTTGCGCTCGCCAAGGCCGCCACCGGCCAGCCGTTCTGCTTCCATGTAAGGCAGCAGAATGGCAACCGCCTGCTTCATCACGCGGGCGGACTTCACCACCTGCGGCAGGAACATTTTGCCGGCGCCGAAGAGATCGCCGACGACGTTCATCCCGGCCATCAGTGGGCCTTCGATGACGTGCAGCGGCCGCTCGGCAGTCTGACGGGCTTCCTCGGTATCGGCCTCGATGAACTCGGTGATACCGTTGACCAGCGCATGCTCAAGCCGCTTTTCGACAGCCCATTCGCGCCATTTCAGGTCCCGTTCCTTGGCTTCCTTGCCAGCGGTGCCCTTGAAGCGTTCGGCAAGGTCCAGCATACGCTCGGTCGAATCGGCGCGGCGGTTGAGAACCACGTCCTCGCAGGCTTCCTTCAGCTCCGGCTCGATCTGATCATACACCACCAGCTGACCGGCATTGACGATGCCCATGTCCATGCCCGCCTGGATGGCGTGGTAGAGGAACACGGCGTGCATCGCCTCGCGCACCGGCTCGTTGCCGCGGAAGGAGAAGGACAGATTGGAGACGCCGCCGGAAATATGCACATGCGGCAGGGTATCGATGATCTCGCGCGTCGCCTCGATGAAATCGACGCCGTAATTGTTGTGCTCCTCGATGCCGGTGGCCACCGCAAAGACGTTCGGATCGAAGACGATATCTTCCGGCGCGAAATTGGCCTGCTCGGTCAGGAGCTTGTAAGCGCGGGTGCAGATCTCGACCTTGCGGGCCTGCGTGTCCGCCTGCCCCTGTTCGTCAAACGCCATGACCACGACGGCGGCGCCATAGGCACGGCAAAGCCTTGCGTGATGCAAAAAGGCTTCCTCGCCTTCCTTCATCGAGATCGAATTGACCAGCGGCTTGCCCTGCACGCATTTCAGCCCGGCCTCGATGATCTCCCATTTGGAACTATCGATCATGACCGGCACACGGGCGATGTCCGGTTCGGCGGCGATCAGGTTGAGGAACTCGACCATCGCCTGCTTCGAATCGATCAGGCCTTCGTCCATGTTGATGTCGATGATCTGGGCGCCATTGGCCACCTGATCGCGGGCGACATCAAGCGCTGCTGCATAATCGCCTGATGTGATCAACTTGCGGAACTTGGCAGAGCCCGTGACGTTGGTACGTTCGCCGACATTGACGAAGGGAATGTCCTTGGTGAGCGTGAACGGCTCAAGCCCGGACAGTTTCATCAGCCGCGGCACGTCGGGGATTTCGCGGGGGGCGTGTTTTGCGACAGCCTGCGCGATTGCCCGGATATGGGCCGGCGTCGAGCCGCAGCAGCCGCCAACGATATTGACCAGGCCTTCGCGGGCGAAGCCTTCGATCTGGGCGGCCATCTCGTCCGGCGTTTCATCATACTGGCCAAACTCGTTGGGCAGGCCGGCATTCGGATAGGCGCAGACGAATGTGTCGGCAACGCTGGAAATTTCTGCCAGATGGGCGCGCATGGCGTTGGCGCCGAGCGCGCAGTTGAGGCCGATAGTGAAAGGATCGGCGTGGCGCACCGAATGCCAGAAGGCGGTCGGCGTCTGGCCGGACAGCGTGCGGCCGGAAAGATCGGTGATCGTGCCGGAGATCATCACCGGCAGGCGGATGCCCCTCTCGATGAAGACTTCCTCGGTCGCAAAGATCGCCGCCTTGGCGTTCAGCGTGTCGAAGATGGTTTCGATGAGGATGATATCGGTGCCGCCATCGATCAGGCCGCGCAGCTGCTCGGCATAGGCGATGCGCAGATCGTCGAAGGAAACGGCGCGGTAGCCCGGATTGTTGACGTCGGGCGAAATCGAGGCCGTGCGGTTGGTCGGGCCAAGCGCTCCGGCGACGAAACGGCGCCTGCCATCAACCTGCTGCGCCCGCAATCCGGCGCGGCGCGCAAGGCGCGCGCCATCGCGGTTCAGCTCATAGACCATCGCCTCCATGCCGTAGTCGGCCTGGGCGATCGAGGTCGAGGAAAACGTATTGGTCTCAAGAATGTCGGCGCCGGCGATGGCATAGTTATAGTGAATTTCCTCGATCGCGCCCGGTTGGGTCAACGTCAGAAGATCGTTATTGCCCTGCAGATGACATTCACAGGCACCGAACCGGTCGCCGCGAAAATGGTCTTCACCAAGGCCGAGCTGCTGGATTTCCGTGCCCATCGCACCATCCATGATCAGGATGCGCTCGCGGGCCGCCGCTTTCAGGGCGGCCATGACTTCGGACCCATCCGGCTTGGGGGAAACGGCGCCGAAAAGAGCATCAATGGCGGACATGGGAAATCTCCCGTTCTGAAAACGACAATAAACTGAAAATCAGAAATCACATAAAGATATCTTTATGTCAATATATGAGTTCGTTATTTGATCATTTTGGAAACAAAACGGCCCGCCTCCGTGGGAAGCAGGCCGCCAGAAAAAAGTGAGCAGATATTTAGGTTTACAGCCGCTTCAGGCAATCATCCAATTCGTAGATGGCGCAAAGGATATGATAGAAGCTGCTCGCCGGTGCCGGCTCATCAACAAAGGAACCATCCGCCTTCTGCTTGTCGCGCCAGAGGCCTTCGACCGGCGTATCGAGAAAGCTCTGCAACGCGGTTGCAGCGCGAACGGCAGACCGCAGGTAACGTTCGCGCTCTTCCCCCTGCGTCAGCGCCGCAAAACGGATTGCCGACTTCAGCCATTCCGTCTGCGGCCATAGCCGCGCGATCGGATCGGCAACCGAAAAATCGTCGAACAGCGTCATGACGGCGACGTCGCGCGGCTGGGCAATGCCATATTGCTCGCCGATTTCGAACAGCCGCCGGGCCTTCACCAGCGCATCGGCATTGCCGCGCCGCTCGCCCCAGCGCAACAGAAGCCAGGCCCATTCGAACTGGTGGCCGGGCTCGACGATTCGGCCCTGGTCGCCTGATATCGGGGCCCAGTCATGATCGAAGAACTCGCGCAGCGCGCCAGTTTCCCGGTCGATGAAATGCTCCATGCAGAGGAAAGCGATCTCATCGGCAAGATTGGTCCACGCAACAGCGTCGAAACCCTCCACCGTCTCGCTGGCAAGGCATGCCTCGAACAGGTGCATATGCGGATTGGAGCCGAGCGGCAGGCGTGGCGGATTGTCTTCCTCAAAGCCTGCCGACGGATGTTTGCAATGCGCTTCCAGCCTGTCGCGCAACGCATTGCTGCGGTCGGCCATCTCCTGGCTGCGGGCGGGGAAAACCTGCGCCAGATAGGCGAAGGACAAAAGCGCGAAGGCCTGATTGTAGAGATCGAAGGAGGCATCGATGAGGTTGCCGTCGGCATCGGCCAGCGCCCCGTAAAAACCGCTCGGCTGCAGGTAGACCCGGTCGAAATAAGTGATGCCATTGTTGGCAACTGTCTCCCAGTCGCCCGGCCAGCCACGCCGCCCGGCCTCGGCAAAACAATAGACCTGTCGCGGCTGGACGCGCGAACGGCGGTTCGCCCGCGTCGGCTGCCCCGCCATGTCGATGGTCTCGACGAAACCGCCCGCAGCCGCATCAAAGCCCTTCGCCCGCCAAAGCGGCAGTGCCTTTTGCGAAAGCCATTCGTTCAGTTTCGCGGAAAAACCGGCAATATCCATCGTCATCTATCCGTTCAGTCTCATTCGCCAAGCTTCAGCGTGGCGATATCCTTGCCGAGAAGCTGGGCAAGCGCTTCAACGACCATGATGTGATCGTCGCGCTGCGGCAAGCCCGAAACGGTGACCGCGCCGATGCAGCCGGTGCCCTTGACGGAGATCGGGAAACTGCCGCCATGCGGCGCAAATTCAGCATCGGGCAGGCCAAATTTGCTGGTGATATCGCTGCCCTGCCTGGCAAGGGAAAGGCCGACCGCGTAGCTGCTTTTCAGGAAGCGGAAGACGCAATTGCGCTTGCGGCGCACCCAGTTCGGATTGTCGGGCGTCGACCCTTCCAGCGCCGCGTAGAATACCGGCATGGAAAACAGCGTCACATCGATGACGACGCCAAGCTTGCGCTCCACCGCCATCTCGCGCAGCAGCGATCCGAGCGCCCAGCCGGTCGCGAGGCTGAAACTGTCGAACTGCAGTTCTTTTTCCTGAAGGGCGATCCGCTCCAGATCCGCGTCGATACTCATCGTGCTCTCCCCTTGTCTTTTCAGTCTTTCCAGAGCCACGCGGCACCGCGCACGCCCGAACTGTCACCATGCACCGCCTTGCGGATCGGCGTTTCGAAGCTGTCGCCGAAGATATATTGGACGATCAAGTCCGGCAGGTCATCGTAGATCTCGTCAACATTCGACATGCCGCCGCCGAGCACAAACACATCGGGATCGACGATATTGGTGAGAATCGCCAGGCTGCGGGCGAGCCGATCGACAAAGCGTTCATAGACACCGGTCGCCACCGGTTCGCCATTGCGCTTGTCGGCGATGATGTCGCGGCCGCGCCGGTCGATGCCAGTCGTCAGACGATAATCCAGTTCCACGCCGGTGCCGCAGGCATACATGTCCAGACAACCATGTTTGCCACACCAGCATTTATGGCCGGGATATTCATCCTTGGTCATCCAGGGCAGCGGATAGTGGCCGATTTCGGCGGCAATGCCCTGATAGCCGGCATGCACATGCTTGCCGATTGCCAGCCCGCCGCCATGACCGGTCCCGACGATCACGCCGAACACCGTATGCGCATCCTTGCCGGCGCCATCGACGGCTTCGGAAATCGCGAGGCAATTGGCGTCATTGGCAAGCCGGACCTCGCGGCCAAGTGCTGCGCCAAGATCGCGCCCGAGCGGCTGGCCATTCAAAAGCACGGCATTCGAATTGCGCACGATGCCGGTGCGCGGATTGGGGCTGCCGGGAATGCCGATACCGATCGTTCCCGTTTCGCCGGCCGTCTGCTCGGCGGCCGCGACAAGCTCCTGCACCGCACGGATGCAGGCGTCGTAACCGCTGGTCGGCGTTGCAATACGATGCCTCGCCCGTGTTGCGCCATCACGATCCAGCGCGATGACTTCCATTTTCGTACCGCCCCAATCAATTCCAATGAACATGCCGGATCAAACTCTGTGGGTGTCGTTGTCAAAGGCGGCGCCGTTGCGGCCGGGTCTCCTCCCCGTTTCGCCGCATCCTGCTTATCACCGGAAAACCGTTCCGCGCCAGCCCCGGCCTGCGTCACGCGCATCAGAAAGGCCTGCGCGCAGAAAACCACCAAAACCGCACCGGAAACACTTGGCTTCCACGCCCACCTTTTGTAAGGGTTCTTCAGGCTGGTCCCATAGCTCAGCAGGATAGAGCGCAAGATTCCTAATCTTGAGGCCACTGGTTCGAATCCAGTTGGGATCACCACCGATTGTCCTGCGGCTATACTTTCGGAAAATGCGCGACCGGCGGAATGTCTTGGCACCCCGGGATCAGGACCTGACGGGCAGGCAAGACCATCGTCCCACCTGCCTCAATCTGCCCAAGCGATTGCCGCCCGTGTCAGTATCCGACCCGCACGCCACCCGGATTGGAGGCGCCGAAATCTGGCACGGGACTATAGCCCTGATACTGCGAATAGGTGGTGTTGTTGGCACCGGTGCTTGCACATCCCGAAACGGCCAAAAGCGCCAATGCCGCAACAGCCATCAGAAATCGAAGTGGCATAGTGTTCTCCTGTCGTGATGATCGGCCGGACGGCCGGATGGCCTGACTGCATTGTTCCCCCGAATCATCTTCGATGGCAAGTAGGGCCATTCTGCAGAAAGGCGAGATGATGAAGGCCGATGCAAACGCCGGTTCCAAAAAGAAACATCACGACTGAGCGCAAGGCAGAGGTCCTGAAAAAGAAAAAGGCCGGGTGAAAACCCGACCTCTCCGACCCGCCTCGACAGTGATTGCCAGTTCATCCGTGGTCAACCGCTGGAAACGAATTCCGTATACACAATATGGCAAAGCAATGTAACCGTTTCAAGACAAAGGGAAAATGAAAGAAAACAGTCTCGCTTATCCCTCGTCAAGCCGCATCCAGGGCCATGGTCAGGTCGGCGATCAGATCGTCGGGATGCTCGATGCCGATCGACAGGCGGATGGTCGATTCCAGCACACCGATCCGTTGGCGAACCTCCAGCGGAACACCGGAATGGGTCATCGTTGCCGGATGGCTGGCCAGTGATTCCGTGCCACCGAGGCTGACGGCGAGCCTGAAGATCTGCAGCGCATTCAGAAATTTGAAGGATGCCGGCTGCCCACCGCGGATGTCGAACGAGAAGGTCGATCCCGCCCCGGTGCATTGCGCAGTAAACGTCTTTCCGAGCGGAGACTGCGGGTCGTGATAGGGCAGATAGTGAATGCCCTCGACCTTCGGATGATCCTTCAGAAAGTTGGCGATTTCGAGCGCATTGGTGTTGGCCTTTTCCATGCGGATCGACAATGTTTCAAGAGACCGGCCAAGCATCCAGCAGGAATGCGGATCAAGCTGCGTGCCGATAGCGCCGCGCAGCGCCTTGACCTGCTTCATCACCGTTTTCGCGCCGAGAGCCGCACCGGCGATCAGATCGGAATGGCCACCGACATATTTGGTCAGCGAATAGAGCGAGATATCGGCGCCGTGCTCGATCGGCCGCTGGAAGACCGGGCCAAGCAGGGTATTGTCGCAGGCAACGACCGGCGTGTGCCCCTGTTTCCTGCCGATCGCATCGGCAATCCTGCGGATCATCGCGACATCGACAAGGCTGTTGGTGGGATTGGCGGGCGTTTCGATCAGGATCATCGAGACCCGGCCCTTGGCCATCGCCTCTTCAGCTGCCGCCTGCACGGACGCTTCGTTGACGCCATCTGCAAAACCGACCGCCGCGACGCCCATATTCAGGAACGTTTTCGCCAGCAATGTTTCCGTTCCGCCGTAAAGCGGCTGCGAATGCAGGATCGCATCGCCCGGCCGCACGAAGGCCAGCAAGGTCGTTGCGATCGCCGACATGCCGGAGGAAAACAGCGCGCAGCTTTCCGTCCGCTCGTAGACCGCGAGACGATCCTCGACGATCTCGCTGTTGGGGTGATTGAAGCGGGAATAGACAAGTCCCGTTCCGGTGCCAGCCGGCGGCTCGCGGCGTCCTGAAACGAAATCGAAGAAATCGCGCCCCTCTTCGGCAGACTTGAAGACGAATGTCGATGTCAGGAACACCGGCGGCTTGACCGCGCCTTCGGAAAGCTCGGGATCATAGCCATAGTTCAGCATCAGCGTCTCTGGATGCAGCTTATGATTGCCGATATGAGTTTTTGAGGGATGTGGAGCGGTCATGTCAGTCTCCGGATTTTGAGGCAATGACGGCAGTCTACATCAATTCCGGCGACTGCTTGTTGCCATTCCGCATATGTTTCCGCCCAAAAGTTGCGCGGCCAAGGAAAGGCAAGGTCAGTCCAGCATCCAGTGGTTTCTATCGCTACCTCGCGCATTCACGGGCCAGTCCGCAGCCGGAAACTCACTCCGCAACGGGAGAACCCGCATCCGGGGCCACATTCATCCGTTTTCGCTCGCGCGCCATATCACTCACCGCCGCCCGCAGTCTTGGATGCCGGGTCATGAAAATATTGAAGTCGCGCCGGTCCAGCTTCAGAAACTGACAGAAATCCACCGCAATGACATCGGCAGTCCGCAATCCGCCGCTCAAAAGCGCCATTTCACCGAAGAACGAACCGGCCTCCAGCAGAATGGCATTTCCGGGCAATCGCACCTCGGCAGCGCCGGCGGAAATGAAATACATGGCATCGCCACGCTCGCCTGCCCGGATCACCTTGTCACCCGGCGAGGCCGACGCCGGACGGAACAGCAGCAGAAGCTCCTCAAGGGCATGGTCGTTGACGTGCGAAAACAGCGGGAACATGCTGAGCAGTTGCTGTTTCTTCAACTGCTGCTGGCTTTCCCTTTCCTCGGCTTTCGCCTTGATGACATCGAGCGCCTGGCTGAGCGCTGCAAACTTCCGCTCGCCGTAGCCGGGCATTGTGCCGGCCATTGCGGTTTTCAGCTTGCCCGCAGCCCAGAAGATCACCGGATTCAGGGTGATCGACAGAATGGCGCCGGCAAGGATGAGATCATGGCCTTCCTGCGACAGAAGCCCCAGCGACACGCCGAGACCTGCGACGATGAAGGAAAACTCGCCGATCTGCGCGAGGCTTGCGCCGACAGTCAGCGCCATCGACACGGGATAGCGGAAAAGCAGCACGAAGCCGAAGGCGATCAGCGACTTGCCGAGCGTGATCAGGGTCACGGTGGCAAGCACCGCGAGCGGCTGCTCGAATACGACCATCGGGTTGAACAGCATGCCGACGGACACGAAGAACAGCACGGAAAAGGCATTCTGCAGTGGCAACGAATCCGCAGCCGCCCTGTGGCTCAGATGCGATTCGCTCATGATCACCCCGGCAAAAAACGCACCGAGAGCGAAAGATACGCCGAAGATGGTTGCCGAGCCGAAGGCGATGCCAAGCGCGATGGCCAGAACCGTCAGCGTGAACAGTTCGCGCGAGCCGGTGCGCGCGACCAGCGTCAGCAGCCAGGGAACGAGCCGCGGCCCAAGGACGATGGCCAGAACAGCGAAGGCGCCGAGCTTCACCAGTGTCAGCACGATGGTCAGTGCAATCGAAGAGCCGCTGGCGCTTGCCTGATGTGCAGCGTCTGCACCAGGATCGCCCAGAACCTGCGCAACAATCGGCAGGAGAACCAGCGTCAGGACCATCGCCAGATCCTCGATGATCAACCAGCCGATCGCCACCCGGCCATCCGGCGAGTTGACGAGATTTCGTTCCTCCAGAGCCTTCAGCAACACCACGGTGCTGGCAACGGAAACGCAAAGACCGAAGACAAGCCCGGCACCGAGGCTCCAGCCCCATAGACTGCATAGGCCCATGCCGAGAAGCGTTGCCAGAACGATCTGGCCGATGGCGCCGGGAATGGCAACCCCGCGCACCGCAATCAGGTCCGAGGCGGAGAAATGCAGGCCGACGCCGAACATCAAAAGAATGACACCGATCTCGGCCAGCTGCGCGGCAAGCGCCATATCTGCGGTAAAGCCCGGCGTGAACGGCCCCATCATGATGCCGGCAACGAGATATCCGACCAAGGGCGGCAGGCGAAGCCTGTCTGCAAGATAGCCGAAACCGGCGGCCAGCACGAAGCCGATCGCCACGGTCGCTACCAAAGCCATGTCGTTATGCACACCCTGCTCCCAAACTGCCCAAGCCGTTTCGTCGGCATGACGATCCCTTGCCCATGGTATGCTGTCCTTAGAGCTTTGATAAAGTAGCATATTTGGAAAACAAGGGTTTTCCGGGATGGCCGCCATGTTCTTCGCCGCCTGCGTCCTTTGGAACAAGTCGGCAATCCGCACGTTTGCGGACATGCTTAAACAGGAAAAACCATAATGCAGATGGTCATGCGCGCCGTCGTCTTCGTCATCGTCGGCTCCATTCTCAGCATTCTCGCGATCAAATATGTCGAGAATGATCTCAACGCCGCAGTGCCGATGCTTGATCCCGCCTCAGCAGCAGAGCCCACCTGACGGATGGACAGATCGCCTGCTGGCAGAAAAACCGCCACAATCACGCGCCAATCGTATCCACCGGAGCAACGCGGTCATCATTCGCGACGCAGGCGGGCAGGAGACGATGAATGACGAAATGGCGCAACGAACCGATGCTCCCCAATCATGTGGAACTGTGCCAGCGGGTTTTTGACGCCGCAAGAACGGCACGCGCAATTTCTCCCGAGAGCGACGCAAACGATCCGGTCGCGGCACTGGTTCTGACGCTCTATCGCCATGGCGTCCGGGACGAAGAGGAATTGCTCCGGCGGGTGCTCCATGCTCTCGACGAAAAGTCCTGATTGGCCGTCTGCATTTGGCTACCGGGTGATGCCGAAACTGGCTCTGCCGCCGGAATGTCTCTGCGGCACTGCCGATTCATTGCGCCTTCGTGCAGGTTATGCCCGGGTCGTTGTCGCCCCTCATGGTGTCGATCAGCGTCGCCTCATCGCCCTTCGTCCACCAGACATATTGCCCGCCCGCATATTTGGCGCCCGATCCCGAGAGGACGTTTGCGGCGATCACAAAGTCGCTGCCGATGGTGAGCGTCACCAGCGAGACCGGACCGGCATTGATATATTCGGCAGCAACGGATTTGCCGGCGCAGTCGTAACGCACGGCCTGCCGGTCGATCGTCCGGGCACCCGCACCCGGAACACTAATGAGAATATCCGATGATACTGTGTGCGCGGCAAGCCGCAGAGCCGTCTGCGAGCCGGCTTTCGTCAGCACCAGCTTGGTTTCTTCGATCGTCCAGGACAGCCCGGTCTTGAGGGCCGCGAAGAACTTCGCCTCCTGATCCATCACCGCCGGGACGCACATCTTGCGGGTCGAACCAGCCGGACCGAAGACGATCTCGCCCGCCTTCAGGTCGAACGTGCCGGTATAGCTGTTGCAGCCGGCAAAGCCGGAATAGGTGCCGTCATCATTGATTTCCAGTGTGGTTTGCAAATAGTCGATGACGCCGCCGCCATCGATATCCTCAGCCAGCCATGTCCCCACCAGCTCGTTCGGCACCGATTCGGCCGCGACAGTTGAGACCGGCGTGGCATCGATCAGCACGCAGGAACAGGAAAGAAACAGCGCAAGTTTCAGCACGATGAGCATCCTTTCCGGCAAACGGCAGGTTCCGCCTTGCCCGCCGCGGTCTTTGATTCGCAGCATCTGCGACCTTATCGCGACCACCCGGAATGACGCTACCCTTGTTGACGCCGGCTTTCACCTGTAGAGCCTAGCTTGAAACAACAAAAAACCACGGGACTTGGCCATGACCTCCGGCGCACCGGAAAAACGCCGCTTGACCATTCTGGGCTCGACCGGCTCGATCGGCACCAACACGCTCGACGTCATCCGCCAACTCGGCGGCCGCGATGTATTCGAAATCGCCGCCTTGACCGGCAACGGCAATGTCGCGCTGCTGGCAAAACAGGCAAAGGCAACCGGCGCCGAACTCGCCGTCACCGCCGATGAAGGCCAGTACGAAAATCTCAAGGCAGCCCTGGCTGGCACGGGCATCGAAGCCGCCGCTGGCCGCAACGGCCTGATCGAGGCCGCTGAGCGCGATGCCGGTTGGGTAATGGCCGCCATCGTCGGCACGGCGGGCCTTGCCCCGACACTGGCTGCGGCGCGGCGCGGCGCCGATATCGCGCTGGCCAACAAGGAATGCCTGGTTTCCGCCGGCGACCTTTTCGTGCGCGCCGTCCATGTCGGCGGTGGCAAGCTGCTGCCGGTCGATAGCGAACACAATGCCATCTACCAGGTCTTGGAAGAACATCAGCGCCACGCCGTCGAGCGCATCATCCTCACCGCATCCGGCGGGCCGTTCCGTCAATCGACGCTAACCGAGATGCGCGATGTCACTGCCGCGACAGCCCGCGCCCATCCCAACTGGTCTATGGGCCTGAAAATCTCGATCGACAGTGCGTCGATGTTCAACAAGGCGCTCGAGATGATCGAGGCAAAACACCTTTTCGGGATGCGGCCGGACCAGATCGAGGTGATCGTCCACCCGCAATCGGTGATCCATTCAATGGTCGGCTATAGCGACGGCTCGGTGCTGGCGCAGCTCGGCTGCCCGGACATGCGCACCGCCATCGGTTATGCCCTGTCGCACCCGGTACGGCCGGTGCTTGATGTCGAGCGCTTGGATTTTGCAAAATTGTCGCGTCTGGATTTCGAGGCACCGGACGAAGAGCGCTTTCCGGCTCTTCGCCTGGCCCGGCTGGCGATGGAGCGCGGCGGCATGCAAAGCGCGGTTCTGAATGCCGCCAAGGAAGTAGCACTGGAGGCTTTCATCGATGGGCGTGTCGGTTTCCTGCAGATGGCCGAAATCACCGGGACGGTGATGGACGCGATGATCGCGGCGCCAGCAGCGTCGAGCATGGACGATGTCTTTGCCGTCGATGGCGAAGCCCGGCGCATGGCAAAGACGATCGTCGAGCGCGAGGCCGCGGCGGCGTAAAAGGTCAAGCCGCGTAGACAGCCTCGACAATCCGTCCGGGAAACTCGCCCATGCAGCCTTCAAGCGCATTGTTGCTCATGTTGAACACCGTCAGGCCGTTCGCCTGATCGATAAACCAGCTGTGCCCGTAGACGCCACCCCAGCGAACGGTCCCGGCCGGCTGCGGCGTGGCCGCCTCTGCCGAATTCTCGACCACGGCGCCGAAATAGCCGAAAGAGCAGCCGGGATCTGAAAGCAGCGTGCCAATACGATTGCAAAGGCCAAGATGCACCGTTTCGGGTGTTAGGACAGCACCGCCTCCGGTCCGCAATGTCTCGAGAAAAACAAGAAAATCATCAGCCGTTCCCACCATGCCGGCGCCACCGGACTGGAACGCCTTGGAGTTGAAGATCCGCGACGGCGAAAACCCGAGCGTCCAGCCGGCATCTCCCGGCGAGAAATAGGGATCGGTCATCCGGACGGCCACGGGGTGCGAATCGGCATAGGGTACCGCAAGACGCGCGGGGTCGGTGACATGAAACCGGCTGTCGGCCATCCCGAGCGGACCGGCAACATATGTCACCACGGCATCTTCCAGCGATCCGCCATGGACCTTGGCAATCATTGCGCCCAGAATGTCGGTGGCAAAGGAATAGGCCCAGGCGGCCCCCGGAGCGAACGCCAGCGGCACGGCATTATGGCGGCCGAAATTGGCCTCGAAATCGAGATCGGTGTTCAGCAGTCCGCAGGTGATGGCTTGCTCGTCAGGCAGATGCTCGAGCGCCACGTCGTAGACCAGACCGGACGTGTGGGTGAGCAGATGGTGAATGGACATATCGGCCGCTCCGCCATCCGGTGTCTTCGGCTGGAACCAGGGCAGATGCCCGGCGACGCGATCGGACAGCGCCATCAGCCCTCGATCGATCATCGAGAGCGCGGTTGCCGCAACGATGGGCTTGGTCAGCGAGGCCAGGCGAAAGATCGTGTCGAATTCAACCGGCTTGCCCGCCTCCCGGTCGGCAAAGCCAGCGGCGCGGCGGAAAACCGGTTTGCCATGCTGGTAGGCAAGCACCACGGTCCCGGTAATTTTTCCCGAATCGATAAACTGGTCGATGACCTGATTGAGCCTGCGCTCGATGCCCATGCGGGGACCTCCTGAAAGACTGGCCCAGAATCAAAAATGCGGATCATCTTTCGACAATCCGCATTGTAACTTCAAGCCTTTGGCAGCCCTTTTACGCGACCGCCCTTGCCAGCGCGCAACGCGACCAGAGCTGGTGCAGCGCACCGACCAGATGATCGATATCGGCATCCGAATGCAGTGGCGTCGGTGTGATGCGCAGGCGCTCGGTCTTCTTCGGCACCGTCGGATAGTTGATCGGCTGAACATAGACGCCGCAATTGTCGAGCAGCAGATCGGAAATCCACTTGCACTTGGCCGCATCACCGACGATCACCGGCACGATGTGGCTCGCATTGTTGAGATGCGGAATGCCGTTCTTGTCGAGCAGGTTGCGCAACCGGCGAACCCGTTCCTGATGGGCGAAACGTTCGATCTGGCTTTCCTTCAGATGACGGATCGAGGCGACTGCCCCGGCAGCAAGCGCCGGCGGCAGAGCCGTGGTGAAGATGAAGCCGGACGCAAACGAGCGGATGAAATCGCACAGCGCCGTGGATGCGGCGATGTAACCGCCCATCACGCCAAACGCCTTGCCGAGCGTGCCTTCGATCACCGTCAGGCGGTGCATCAAGCCTTCGCGTTCGGCAATGCCGCCGCCGCGCGCACCGTACATGCCAACGGCGTGCACTTCATCGAGATAGGTCATCGCACCGTATGCGTCGGCGAGATCGCAGATCTCCTTGATCGGCGCGATATCGCCGTCCATCGAATAGACCGATTCGAACGCAATGATTTTTGGCGCACGCGGGTCTGCGGCCTTCAGCTTGGCCTCGAGGTCGGCGACCGAATTATGCTTGAAGATCACCCGTTCGCATTTGGAGTGACGGATGCCTTCGATCATCGATGCGTGATTCCCGGCGTCCGAAAAGACGATCACACCGGGAATCTTCGAACAGAGCGTTCCAAGCGCTGCCCAGTTGGACACGTAGCCGGAGGTAAACAGCAGCGCCGATTCCTTGCCGTGCAGATCGGCAAGTTCGCGCTCGAGAAGAACGTGATAGTGGTTGGTGCCCGAAATGTTCCGGGTGCCCCCAGCACCCGCGCCACACTGGTCGATGGCGAGTTTCATCGCCTCGGTGACCTTGGGGTGCTGGCCCATGCCGAGATAGTCGTTGGAACACCAGACGGTAACGTCCTGCTTTTCGCCGGCCGCATTGTAACGGGTCGCCTTGGGGAATTGTCCGCGCTGGCGCTCCAGATCGGCGAACACACGGTAGCGGCCTTCCTGATGCAGGCCGTCCAGCTCGCCTTTGAAGAAACTTTCGAAATCCATCATCGTCTCCAGAACCTTGCCGTCTTTTTGAGCGAAAGTGGTCCTGCGTCAACCCTGGAGAGGATCGCTGCGGCCAAGTGCGGCAAAAGGCCCCTAATTTTGAACAGTTCCAAACTATCCGTCATGGATTTCATTCCACTTAACCTTGATCTGAGTCAAGACCATGCAAAAAGGACGGGCCACCCCGTCCTTATATTCTGTTTCAATGAAAACCACCCTAATCCATCAGGCGGCCGCAACGGCGCGCTTTGCCATGACCTTCACCAGGTTGGCGCGGTACTCCGGACTGGCGTGCAGGTCCCCCAGCAGATCCGACGGATCGACCGCGATTCCGGCCAGCGCATCCGGCGACCAGCTGGCGGCAAGGGCCGCCTCCATGCCGGCGTGACGGAAGACTCCATCCGCTCCGGCGCCGGTTACCGCCACGCGCGCATCACCGTCGTCCTGGCGGGCAACGAACACGCCGGTCATGGCATAACGCGATGCCGGGTTGCGGAACTTGGCATAGGCGGCCCTGGCCGGCGCATCGAACGTAACGGCAACGATCATCTCACCCTCTTCCAATGCCGTTTCGAACAGGCCGGTGAAGAAATCACCCGCCTTGATCTCCCGGGCATTGGTGACGACGATGGCATCGAGAGCCAAAAGGGCTGCCGGATAATCCGCCGCCGGATCGTTGTTCGCCACCGAGCCGCCAATCGTGCCCATATGGCGCACATGCGGATCGCCGATCCCGTGCGCGAGAGCGCAGATCGCCGGACAGACGGCTTTCAGCTCCGTGGACGAGGCAACGTCGGAATGCGTCGTCGCCGCGCCGATCCGCACCGATTTACCGCTGATGGAAATGCCCTTGAGATCGGTAATATGGCGGAGATCGACGAGATCGCTGGGAGCTGCCAGCCGCTGTTTCATCGTTGCAATCAGCGTCATGCCGCCCGACAGGTACTTGCCCTCGTCAGCGCCGGTTTTCAGCTTCACCGCATCCTGAACCGAGGATGCGCGATGGTAATTGGTCGCATACATATCGTTTCCTCCTCAGTTGGCGGCGTTGAGCGCGGCCCAGACCTTTTGTGGGGTGGCGGGCATAGACAGGCTGTTGTTGCCGATCGCATCGGTAATGGCGTTCATCAGCGCCGGCGGCGAGCCGATGGCGCCCGCCTCGCCGCAGCCCTTGATCCCCAGCGGATTGGACGGGCATGGCGTGTTCTGGTGCGACAGCTTGAACGACGGCAGGTCGTCGGCGCGCGGCATGGCGTAATCCATATAGCTCGCGGTGATCAGCTGGCCGTTCTGCGGATCGTAATGGACGTTTTCGAGCAGCGCTTGGCCGATCCCCTGCCCGATGCCGCCATGCACCTGGCCTTCGACGATCATCGGGTTGATGATGTTGCCGAAATCGTCGGCCGCCACGAACTGGATGATCTCGGTCGTGCCGGTTTCCGGATCGACCTCCACCTCGCAGATATAGCAGCCGGCGGGGAAGGTGAAGTTGGACGGATCGTAGAACGCGCCCTCCTTCAATCCCGGCTCCATGCCGGCAGGCAAATTGTGGGCGGTGTAGGCGGCGAGCGCCACCTGGAACCAGGGCAACGCCTTGTCGGTGCCCGCCACCTTCAGCTCACCGTTTTCGATGACGATATCGCTTTCGTCGGCCTCCATCAGATGGGCGGCGATCTTCTTGGCCTTGGCCTCCACCTTGTCGAGCGCCTTGACCACCGCCGACATACCGACGGCCCCGGAACGCGAGCCATAGGTGCCCATGCCCATCTGCACCTTGTCGGTATCGCCATGGACGATGTTGACACTATCGATCGGAACACCGAGACGGTCGGCGACCAGCTGGGCAAATGTGGTTTCATGCCCCTGGCCGTGACTGTGCGATCCGGTCATCACCTCGATCGTCCCAACGGCATTGACCCGGACCTCTGCCGATTCCCAGAGGCCTACGCCTGCCCCGAGCGAGCCGACCGCCGCCGACGGCGCGATTCCGCAGGCTTCGATGTAACAGCTCATGCCGATGCCGCGCTTCATGCCGCGCCGGGCGGCTTCGGCCTTGCGTGCCGCAAAGCCGTTCCAGTCGGCCGATGCCATCGCCGCCTCCAGTGAGGCCTCGTAGTCACCGGCATCGTAATTCATGATCACCGGCGTCTGGTAGGGGAAAGTCCGCACGAAGTTCTTGCGGCGCAGTTCCGCCGGCGAAACACCGAGCTCCCGCGCCGCGGTCTCTATTGTCCGCTCAAGAAGGTAAGTCGCCTCCGGGCGCCCGGCGCCGCGATAGGCATCGACCGGCACCGTATTGGTATAGACCGTGCGAACATTGGCATGGATGGCCGGAATGGCATATTGGCCGGACAGCAGCGTCGCGTAGAGATAAGTTGGCACGGCGGACGAGAACAGCGACATATAGGCGCCGAGATTGGCGATCGTGTCGACCTTCAGGCCGGTGATGCGATTGTCCTTGTCGAAGGCCATCTTCACCGTCGAGACATGGTCGCGGCCATGCGCATCGGTGAGGAACGCTTCCGTGCGGTCGCATGTCCATTTGACCGGCACACCGGTCTTCTTCGAGGCCCAGAGACAGACGATCTCCTCCGGATAGATGTAGATCTTCGAACCGAAGCCGCCGCCGACATCCGGCGCAATCACCCTGAGCTTGTTTTCCGGCGCGACATTGTAGAAGGCGCTCATCACCAGCCGGGCGACATGCGGATTCTGGCTGGTCGTGTAGCAGGTATAGTGATCCTCGGCCGAATCGTAGATGCCGAGCGTGGCGCGCGGTTCCATCGGGTTCGGCGCTAGCCTGTTGTTGCGGAGGGTCATCTCCGTCACATGCGCGGCTTCCGCAATCGCCTTGTCGGCTGCGGCGCCATCGCCAAGCTGCCAGTCGAAGATGAGATTGTTCGGCGCTTCCGGATGCAGTTGCGGCTGGCCCGCCTCCAGGGCCTTCACGGCTTCCGTTACGGCCGGCAGCACGTCATAATCGACCACCACCGCCTCGGCGGCATCGCGCGCCTCACCCAGACTATCGGCAATCACGATGGCAACGGCATCGCCGACATACCGGACGGTTTCGTGTGCCAGGGGCCGCCAGACACCCATATTCATCGGCGAGCCATCCTTGGAATGGATCATCCAGCCGCAAATGATGTTGCCGATCGCATCGGCCTGCAACTGCTTGCCTTCAAGGATGCCGATAACGCCGGGCATATCCTTGGCCGCCGACATGTCGATACTCTTGATCCTGGCATGGGCATAAGGGCTGCGGACGAAAAACGCATACTTCATGCCCGCAACGCTCATGTCATCCGTGTACCGGCCCTTGCCGGTCAGAAACCGCTTGTCTTCCTTTCGCGCAACGCTTGCGCCAATACCTTCAACACCCATGCGTCATCTCCTCCCGAGATCACATTCGTTGGCGAACAGTTATTAGGCAGTCGGCAGAGGCAAATCTCACAGGTCTATTGGCTCTGCCTATTGGCTATTGGCTCATTCCGCTGCCTGTTGCGCGCCTGCCATTTCGGCAGCGGCGGCGAGGATCGATTTGACGATATTGTGGTAGCCGGTGCATCGACAGATATTGCCGTCGAGTTCTGCGCGCACCGTCGCTTCATCCAGATTGGCACCATGGCGGCGGATCATATCGACCGCGGTCATGACCATGCCGGGTGTACAGAAGCCGCACTGAAGCCCATGATTGGCCTTGAAAGCCGCCTGCACAGGATGCAGGTCGCCACCGCCGGCCAATCCCTCGATCGTCAGGATCGTCGAGCCTGCCGCCTGGGCTGCCAGGATGGTACAGCTCTTCACCGACCGGCCGTCCATATGAACGACACAGGCTCCGCATTGCGTGGTATCGCAGCCGACATGCGTTCCGGTCAAAGCCAGATTTTCTCGCAGGAAATGCACCAGAAGGGTGCGGTCTTCGCAGTCACTGCCGACCTGCCGGCCGTTGACCGTCATTTTCACTTTTGCCATCTCGCTCCTCCGAGGTTGGTCTTGCCAACACGAGCGGCTGTCGGGCAGATAAACTCGTTCCCGCGACAGAACCGCGTCAACTCTTCATGCCTGGACCGCAGGCTTTCTCCTCAAAGCATTACGGCATTCGCATCATTTGTCTTTTTTCGGATTGCCGCAACCGCTACTTTCAATCCGGCGAAAAATTCCGGCAATCGAGAAAGGCGGTCCGGACGTGTCACGGAAGGAACAGCCTTCAGCTTCCGTTCAGGTTGAATAGCATTTCTTGCGCTGAGGGGATTTTGCAGGATATCTGTAGACTTTCGCAGACAGGCATTTATCTTTCAAAGGTGCAAGTTCGACCGGAGGGGGACCTTACCGTCCGCTTTCCATCCCTGGGGAGAAACGGACAGCCGGGAACTTAGGTCTCGCGTCCAGATTTGGAGAAAAAAATGAAGAAGGCCATCGTGCTTGTCCTGCTCGCTCTATCCGTCGCGAGCTGCACGCAGACTGAAAAGGGTGCCGGCATCGGAGCGGTTTCCGGCGCAATCATCGGCGGAGCAATCACCGGCAACGTTCGCGGCGCTGCCGTCGGCGCAGCAATCGGCGGGGTTTCGGGCGCTGTCATCGGCAACGTGTCCGAACAGCCCGGCCAGTGCTACTACCGTGACCGCTACGGCCGCCGCTACATCGACGATTGCCCGCGCTGATTGCAGGCCGTATGGCGAAAAGCCGCGCAACAAAGCGCTTTTTCGCCTGTGTAAAGACCCCAGCCCCGGAGAAAATCCGGGGTTTTTTGTTTCCCACATGCCACACCGGCAGGGGTTTTCTGCAAAAACCCGGCTTAAAGCCTTCATCCCACGGCCAATGCTGTGTACGGTCATCATTAACAAACGGCAAACCTTGTCATGCGATTGTACCCCTGCCGTGATGGCAGGCAGGTGTTCGAAGTGGCCTGAACAGCGGAATGCGGAAATTATGCGTTTGCCAACGATGAGTGTTGCGTACCGGAAGGTTGGTGCTGCTTTTGCGGTCGCGGCTCTGGCTGCCTGTGGGCCCCTGTCGGTCACCGACGCCCACGCCTTCAAGATCTTCGGCATGCGCTTTTTCGAAAAGGACGAGGACACCACGGAAGTCGTCGATCCCGTCAATTACAGCCTGACGCTGAACGAACCCTCCGGCGACGCTGATCTGAAGGAAGCGCTGGAAAACAGTTCCCGGCTGTTTCAGGACAAGGACAAACCCGTCTCCGGCGATCTGGGCCTTGCCATCAAGGCGCGCGATGATCGAGACCGCCTGCTGGCTGCACTCTATGAACAGGCGCGCTACGGCGGCATCGTGGCCGTAACGGTCAATGGTCAGGACATCGATACGCTGCCACCCGATCCGGTCTTTCCGGATGGCGCACCGATACCGGTCGAAATTACCGTCACTCCCGGACCGGTTTTCACACTCGGCAACATCGTTCTCAAGGGAGACGCCGTCGGACGCAGGCCGGACCAATATCTGACACCGGGTGCGCGGGCAGACTCGACGCTGATCATCAAGGCCGGTGAAAAAGTCGTCGATGACCTCAAGGAAGAGGGCCGCCCGCTGGCAAAACTGACCGAGCGCAGCGTCGTCGCCGATCATGCGACCAACACCGTCGACGTGACGATTGCGGCTGATGGCGGCCCGGTTGCGCCGGTAGGTGCAGTCACGGTGACCGGCACCAAGACTGTCAATCCGGCGTTCGTCGCCGATTATTCCCGTCTGAACGGCGGCAAGCCCTATTCGCCGGAAGCGCTGCGCAAGGCATCCGACCGGCTGCGGCAGCTCGGCGTGTTTTCCAGCATCACCATCAAGCAGGCCAACGAACTGGCGTCCGACGGGACGATCCCGATGACCATCGAGGTTTCGGAAGGCAAGCACCGCTATTTCGGCGCCGGCGCACAATATTCGACCACCGACGGGTTCGGCATCCAAGGGTATTGGGGTCATCGTAATCTATTCGGACGGGCCGAGTCGCTGCGGCTGGAAGGCTCCGTCAGCCGCATCGGCGAAACGACGGATGTCGGCAGCCTCGACTATTCGGCAGGCTTGCTGTTTGCCAAGCCGGGAGCCTTCGGCCCGGCAACGGCCTTCAATGCCAGCCTGAAAGCGCAGTTGCTGGATCCGGACGCCTACAAGGCGACGATCTTCACCGGGGCCGCGGGCGTCACCGTCGAGCTCTCCGACACCGACACGATTTCAGCCGGTGGCGAACTCAGCTGGGCTGACGTCGATGATGCCTTCGGCAAGAACGAATATCTGACGGCCGCAATCCCGATCGAATATGTGCGCGACACCCGCGACAACAAGCTGAACCCGACCGAGGGCTATCGCGCCTCGATCAACGCCAAGCCGAGCTACGAGATCAACGGCCAGACCTTCTTCAGTTCCTTCGAAGGGTCGGCCTCGGCCTATGTCGGCTTTGGCGAGGAGAACCGCTTCGTGCTGGCCGGAAAACTCGGCGCCGGCGTGATTGTCGGCGGCGATGGTCTTGCCTCCATCCCCGCAAACCGGCGCTTCTACCTCGGTGGTGGCGGAACGGTGCGTGGCTATTCCTATCAGGAAATCAGCCCGCGCAACGGCAACGACGATATTCTGGGCGGGCGCTCCTATGTCAACGCCACGGTGGAAGCGCGTATTGGCATTACCGACACGATCGGCATCGTTCCCTTCATTGACGCCGGAACGGTATCGGCCAAGACTGCGCCGGATTTTTCCGATATCCGCGCCGGCGCCGGCATCGGCCTGCGCTACAATACACCGTTCGGGCCGATCCGGCTGGATGTCGCCGTGCCGCTGAATGCCTATCCGGGCGGCACAAAATACGGAATCTATGCCGGTATCGGCCAATCCTTCTGATTGCCACCAGCAGTCACCACGGCCTGAACCCGGACGCTGAGAACCGGTTTTAGGGAGAAGCAATTTCACCGCAACGCGGCTTTGCGCTATGGATAAACCATGAATCGTTTGCTCCATTTTCTGAAAATCGCGGCGCGCTGGCTGGCTTATGGCGCGGGCTTTGCCCTGGTCGCCCTGCTGCTCCTGGTGCTTTTCGCAGGCTTCACCGCTCCCGGTGCGCGGTTTGTCGCAGCGATGATCGAGAAATACGCTTCAACGCCGGACCAGATCGTTCGCATCAACGATCCGAGCGCGCTTTTGACCGGCGATTTTACCGCGTCCAGCGTAACCCTGTTCGACAGCAAGGGCGTCTATGCGGAAATCCGCGAAGTGGCGATCGACTGGTCGCCGGTGGCGCTGTTCTCCAGACGCTTCGATGCAGCAAAATTGTCGGCCGGATCCGTGCGCCTCGAACGGCTGCCGATCCCCTCGCAGGAAACCAAGGAGGTCCGCCAGACCTTTGCCCTGCCGCTCGACGTCAAGATCGATGCCTTCGATCTGGAGGAAATCATCATCGGCAAGGATATTGCCGGTGTCGATCAGTTCCTCAATGCGCAGGGTAAGCTGAACGCGACCAATGCCAGCATCGCCGCAGCGCTTGCCGTCGCGCAACGCGACCGCCCCGAAGCCAAGGCCATCGCCGATATCGTCTTCAACCCAGCCGAAAACGAACTGAAGCTCGAAACCACCATCAACGAGCCGAAGGGCGGCCTGCTCGCCAAGGCGATGCGCCTGCCAGGCGAACCGGCGGTCAGCATTTCCATAACCGGCGACGGTCCGCTGACAAAATGGATCGGCACGGCAACCGCAGCCCTTGATGGCAATGAGGTGCTGAAAGTGGACGGCGAGCACACGCTTGCTCCCGATGGCTTCCGCACTCTCTCGCTCATGGGCGGCGGCACGTTCAGCGATCTCCTGCCAGCCGCCTTCCGGCCGTTGTTCGAAGGCACCACCGACATCGATCTGTCCGCGGCGCTCGACGGCACGACCATGCGGATCAACAGAGGTAATTTCTCGACAGGCGCACTGACCTTCGCCGCTTCCGGCACCTACAGCACGGCAGGTCAAAACGACCTGCAGGCAAGTCTTACCGGCACGAGCGGTCCGATCGATTTCCGCCTGCCGCTGGCAAAGGGCGAAGCGCAACTGTCGATCAACAATGCCAGCATTTCGCTGATCGGTGAGGCACAGGCTGCCGTCCTCGACATCGGCGCCGATATCGGCAGGGCGACGCTGCCGCAAGGCGAGATCGAGGCAATCAAGCTGCACGCCTATAGCGACGGCTTTAACCTCTCGACCAAGACCGGCCCGCTGAAAACCGCCATCGAGACCGGTGCGACCCGCTTCGCCAGCGCCGATATCGACCGCCTGATCAAAGGCCCGGTGAAAATCGACGGCACCCTGTCGCTGACCCCTGAAACAGCATCCTTCGATCCACTGACACTGGAAAGCGCCAGCATCGGCGGAACGTTGACCGGCTCCTATACGATCGCCGAAAACACGTTCGCCACCGGGTTCAAGCTCTTCGCCTTGCCTGCCGTCCTGCCCCCCGCGCTGGCGGAAAAATTCGACACGACCATCGCCATCACCGGCAATCTGAGCACCGGCGCGAGCGGCGGTATCAGCATCAGCGATCTGGCCCTCAAGTCCGGAACGATCGAGGCCGCCGGTTCGGCGGCGCTCGAAACCGGAAACCTGACGGCGGCGGTCAGCGGCATCGTTCCGGAGATCGGAAAGTTCCTCGCCAACGCCAAGGGGGCCGCCAATTTCAAGGCGGATGTCAGCGGACCGCTTGACGCTTTGGCGATCAAGGCCGAGGTGACCGCGAACGGCGCAACGCTTGCCGGACGCACCCTCGACGATCTCGCCGTCAACGCCGATGCGACCGTCGGCCAGAACGGCCCCAATGCGACGATCACTGCCACAGGCTCGCTGGACGGGCAGACGATCAACGCCAGGGCCGAAATCGCCTCCGCCAAGGGTGCGACCAGCCTTCCCTCGATCGAAGCGACGATCGGCCAGAACACGCTGACCGGCGCGCTGGACCTGACGCCGGATTTTCAGCCAAACGGCGCGCTCACCTTCAATTTCCCCGATCTCGGCCTGCTCGCCGCCATGGGCGGCCAAACCGCGTCCGGTGATCTCGCCGGCACGGCCAGCATCAAGTCTGAAAACGGCGTCACGTCGCTTGCCGTCAAGGCCAACGGTTCGGGCATCACACGCGGCGATCTGGTGATCAGCAAACCCGCCGCCGATATCACCATTGCCGATCTGAAGGCGCTGGCGATCAAGGGCGCGGTGACGGTGGAAGAGGTCAAGCAAGGTGACACGCGCCTAGCCGGCCTCAAGCTCGGCTTCGAACAGCAGGGTGCAAAAACGAATTTTGACCTCGACGGCACCTATGATGCGGCACCCCTGACAGCGCGCGGCGACCTGCAGAGCGCTGGTGGCAAGACGGTAATCAACCTTCAGTCGTTTGCCGCCGCCCCGAAGAAAATCCCGCTTCAACTCGCGACACCGACGACGATTACAATCGAGGACGGTTCCGTCACGCTGCGCGACCTCGCGATCGCCGCATCCGGCGGCACGGTGACCCTGAACGGCAGCGTCGGCGAGAGGCTGGATGTCACCGCCACGCTGACGGGGATCGACGCGCGCCTGCCGCTTGAAAATGGCGAGGCGCATGTCGTGCTCGATACGGGTACCGCATCGATCACCGGCAGCATGCAATCCGCCGTCCTCGATGTCCGGGCCGACGCCGGTCAGCTCGTCCTGCCGCAGGGACGCATCGAAGCGATCAAGCTGACGGCCCATAGCGACGCTTTCAACCTTTCGACCCGGACAGGCCTGGTCAAAACCCGCATCGAAACCGGCAACACGCAACTGACAAGTGCCGACCTCGACAGGCTGATCAGGGGGCCGCTGACGGTCGAAACCGTTCTCGACGTGTCGCCGCAACGGATCGGCTTCGACCCCTTCACAATCGATAGCAGCAATCTCGGCGGCACGGTTGACGGATCGTTCGATATCGCCGCAAATGCACTCAACGCCGGGTTCAACCTGTCCATCCTTCCGGCTGGCCTGCCAGCATCCCTCTCCCCGAAATTCGATACGCCGGTCACAATATCGGGCATGGTGACCACCAGTGCGGATGGCGCGGTTGATATCAGCAGACTGGCCGTCGGTTCCGGAACGATACAGGCCGCCGGCTCTGTCGGCCTCAAGGATGGAGCCCTGACAGCCGCCGTCACCGGCACCCTGCCCGATCTCGGCAAGGTGCTTGCGGACGCAAGCGGCATCGCCGACTTCAAGGTCGATGCCACCGGCCCTCTCTACGATCTCGGTATCAAGGCCGAAGTCACCTCCAGCGGTGCCACTCTGGCTGGCCGCACACTGAGCGATCTCCAGCTGACCGCCGATGCGACCGCCAATCCGAAAAACCCGCAGGCGAAGATCAAGGCCACCGGGGCCCTTGGCGGCCAGGCGATCAACGTCAATGCGGACCTCGTCTCGGAGGAAGGCCGCACCAGCGTTCCGGTGCTTCAGGTTCAGGTCGGCGACAACAGGCTGAACGGCAAGATCCAGTTCACCAGCGATTTCCTGCCGCAGGGCAATATCGACTTCACATTTCCCGATGTCGCCTTGCTCGCTGCCATGGCGGGTGAAAAGGCTTCAGGCGACATCGCCGGATCGGCCTCGATCAACAGCGATGGCGGCAAGACCTCGATTGCGCTGAAGGCCAGCGGCTCGGGCATCAAGCGCGGCGATCTCGTCATCACCAAGCCGGTCGCCGACATCACCATCGCCGACCTCAAGGCACTGGCGATCAAGGGCAATCTCTCCGTCGAGACATTCGCGCAAGGACAAAACCGCGTCAGCGGCCTGAAGCTCGACTTCAGCCAGCAGGCGGGGAAGACCGATGTGACGCTGGACGGCCAGTATGACGGTGCGCCGCTCAATCTGCGCGCCGATATCGAAACGGCGAACGGCAAGACGATCGTCAATCTCGCCTCGTTTTCTGCCGCACCACGGAAAATCCCGGTGAAACTATCGGCACCGGCGACGATCACCATCGAGAACGGCAGGGTCGGCCTGCAGAAGCTGACAATCGGTGCTTCCGGAGGCTCGATTGCGGTGACTGGCTCGGCCGGCGAACAGATCGACCTCGATGTCGCGCTCAATGCTTTGCCTGCGAACCTTGCCAACACGTTCGTGCCGTCGCTCGGGGCCGACGGTGCCATCAGCGGCAAGGTTGATGTCACGGGAACTGGAGCAGCACCCGTTGTAGTCTACGATCTGCGCTGGGCAAACGCTGCCGTCGCGCAGGCCAGGTCCGCCGGCGTCGGCGCGCTCGATATCGCGGCAAAGGGCCAGTTTGCCAACAACAGCGTGACGCTCGACACCACGATCAACGGCGCGGGCGGCCTTGCGTTCAAAGGCAATGGCAAGGTCGGCATCACCGGCAACAGGCCGATCGACATGAAACTGTCCGGCAACCTACCTTTCGGCCTCGCGGCCGGGCTTCTGGCACAGCAGGGCTTCACCCTGACCGGCGCGGCCAATGTCGATCTCTCCATCACCGGTGCCGCGACAGCGCCGCAGGTGAGCGGCACGATCTCCACCGCCGGCGCACGCCTTGTCGATGTTCGCCGCAACCTTGCGATCACCGACCTTGCCGCCAATGTTGCGCTGGACGGCAAGCAAGCGAACATTCAGAAACTTTCCGGCAAGCTTGCCAGCGGCGGCACGCTCGATGTCACGGGCACGGTCGGCATCGCGCCCGGCTCTGGCTTCCCGGCCGACCTCGCCATCCGCCTAACCAAGGCGACCTATGTCGATGGCAGCCTGTTTACTGCCAGCGTCGATGGCGCGATGACCCTCAAGGGCTCGCTGACCGCAACCCCAGTGCTGGGCGGAAGGGTCACGATCCAGAAGGCCGCCATCACCATTCCGGAAAAGCTGCCGGCTTCTTTGTCCGAGATCAACATCAAGCATAGGAACGCCCCGGCCAAGGTACGGCAGATGCAGGCGGACATCCGCAAAGACACGGTCTCCGGCGGCAGCGGCAAGAGCGGCGGCATTGCCTTCGATCTGGCGGTGAGCGCCCCCAGCAAGCTGTTCGTCCGGGGACGCGGCATCGATGCCGAACTGGGCGGCGATCTGACCATTCGCGGTACGGCAGCCGAACCGGCGGTCTCCGGCGGTTTCGACATGCGGCGCGGCCGGCTGGAAATCCTCGGCAAGCGGCTCAACTTCGCAGATGGAACGATCAGCTTCGGCGGAAACCTGATCCCGACACTCGACCTCGACGCCACCTCCAGCGCAGGATCGACGACAGTCACCGTCAATGTCGCAGGCCCAGCCAACAATCCCGCCATCACGTTCTCGTCGTCGCCGGCCCTGCCGCAGGACGAAATCCTGGCGCAGTTGATCTTCAACCGGTCGCTGTCCAATCTTTCGGCCCTGCAGATCGCCCAGCTTGCCGCCGCCGTCAGCGAACTGGCCGGCGGCGGTTCCAACTCGCTGCTCAGCGGCCTGCGCAACAAGCTGGGCGTCGATGATCTCGATGTGTCGACGGATGCGACCGGCGGCGCCACGGTGACGGCCGGAAAATATCTCAACGACCGGACCTATCTCGAGCTTCAATCGGGCGCGGAAGCCGGCGGCGGCAAGGCGATCATCAATCTTGACGTCGGCCGCGGCGTCAAGCTGCGCGGCGAAGCCGGAGCCAGCGGCGCTGGCGGCGGGATTTTCTACGAGAAGGAATATTGAGCGATGCCTGTCGGCGTCGCTTATAACCATCGAAACTAAACCGCCGCAGAAATCTTGCTGGTCTTCAAGAGGATATTCGTCTCCGTCAGGTTGATCCCGTCGATCAGCCGGATCAGCCGCAGTGTCTCGTCGAATGTGCCGAGATCCTTGTCCTCCAACTCAGCAATAAAATCCCAGCGGCCGTTGGTGGAATGCAGCGCGCGCACCTGCGGCAGGCCGCGCAACTGCATGGCGACGCGATCGGCCATCTTGCCGTGGATTTCGATCATGACGATGGCGCGCACGCCGCTGCCGGAAAGCTCCGCTCCGGTGCGAATAGTGAAGGCGGCGATCGTGCCGGAAGCGACCAGCCGGTCGATACGGGCGGCGACGGTTGCGCGCGAGGTACCTGTCGTCGCCGCAAGCGTCGAAACGGGTGTACGCGCGTTGTGACGCAGCGCACTGATCAGGGCATGGTCGAGATCGTCGAGACTTATCATTCTGTCCATGCGCACTTCTCATAGTGTCAATTATTGCAATCTATCTGCCAGTTTTCCATCTATTTGCCAACGAACAATCCCGTATAATCCGCGCACAAACCGGACAAACCGGCATCACGCGAACTTGCGGGGAAGACCATGGCTGAATCCAACAAGAACATCGTGCTCATCGGCGCACCACTCGAAGAAGGCTCCGGCCGGCGCGGTGCTGCCATGGGCCCCGCGGCTCTGCGCATCGCCGGTATCGACACCATTCTGGCCGGTCTCGGCCACAGCGTCACCGACGAAGGCGACCTGAAGCCTTTGCCTGCCCGGGACCTGCCCAATCATCCGAAAGCCAACAACCTGCAGATTGTCGCGGCGATCACGCGCGCACTCGACGAGGCGGTGCATCAGGCTGCCCGTGCCGGAAAGTTCCCGCTGATCCTCGGCGGCGATCATGCCCTGTCCATGGGCTCGGTATCCGGCATGGCGCGCTATGCCCAGGAACAGGACCGGCCGCTCTTCGTGCTCTGGCTCGATGCCCATGCCGATTTCAATTCGCCGGCAACATCCCCCTCCGGCAACATGCACGGCATGCCGGTGGCCTTCTTCTGCGGACAGGCCGAGTTTGCGCCGATCCTCGACAAGAACCGCCCGATGGTCGATCCGAAGAACGTCTTCCAGGTGGGCATCCGCTCTGTCGATGACCGCGAGCGCGAGGAAATCGCCGAGCATGGCGTCAATGTCTATGACATGCGCGCCATCGACGAGACCGGCATGGCCCATATCATGCACGAGATTATCGCCACGATCAAAGCCGCCAACGGCCTTCTGCACGTGAGCCTTGACGTCGATTTCCTCGACCCCGAGCTGGCGCCCGGCGTCGGCACTACGGTTCCGGGCGGTGCGACCTTCCGCGAAGCGCATCTGATCATGGAAATGCTCTGCGACAGCGGCCTCGTCTCCTCGCTCGACCTCGTGGAACTCAATCCCTTCCTCGACGATCGCGGCAAGAGCGCCCGCATTCTCGTCGAACTGACCGCAAGCCTGTTTGGCCGTCGTATCCTCGATCGCCCGACCCGCAGCGCCTGAGCCGATAACAAAAGCCACTGGAGGAACCATGAACACGACCAACGCATTGATCGAAACCGAATACCGGCTGGGCGCGCATAACTACAAGCCGATCGATGTCGTGCTGTCGCGCGGTGAAGGCGTCTATGTCTGGGACCTCGATGGCAACCGTTATCTCGACTGCCTGTCGGCCTATTCCGCCGTCAACCAGGGCCATTGCCACCCGAAGATCCTGGCGGCGATGATGGAACAGGCACAGAAGCTGACGCTCACCTCGCGCGCCTTCCGCAACGATCAGCTGGCGCATTTCTATGAGGAACTGGCGGCACTGACGGGCAGCCACAAGATCCTGCCGATGAACTCCGGCGCCGAGGCCGTCGAGACCGCCGTCAAGGCAGTGCGCAAGTGGGGCTACGAGGTCAAGGGCGTTGCCGAAAACAAGGCTGAGATCATCGTCTGCTCCAACAACTTCCATGGCCGCACCATGGGCATTGTCGGTTTCTCGACCGACCCGGATGCCCGCTCCGGCTTCGGCCCGTTCGCGCCAGGGTTCAAGACCGTTCCGTTCGGCGATATCGAAGCGTTCCGCGCCGCGATCAACGAGAACACGGTCGCCTTCCTGATCGAGCCGATCCAGGGGGAAGCCGGCGTGATGATCCCGCCGCAGGGCTATTTCCCGGAGGTGCGCGCACTCTGCTCCAAGCATGGCATCACGCTGATCCTCGATGAGATCCAGACCGGCCTTGGCCGTACCGGCAAGCTGCTCGCCGAAGAGCATGAAGGCATCGAGGCCGACGTAACCCTGATCGGCAAGGCACTATCCGGTGGGTTCTATCCGGTCTCTGCCGTTCTCTCCAATTCCGAAGTGCTCGGCGTGCTGAAGCCCGGCCAGCACGGCTCCACCTTCGGCGGCAACCCGCTAGCCTGTGCCATAGCCCGCGCCTCGCTGAAGGCGTTGACGGACGAAGACATGATCGGCAACTCGGCCCGCATGGGTGAGCGCTTCCAGGCAGGTCTGAAGGACATCCGCTCCAACATCATCAAGGATGTTCGTGGCCGCGGTCTGATGCTGGCCGTCGAACTGGTGCCGGAAGCCGGTGGCGCCCGCAAATATTGCGAAGCGCTGAAAGAACGCGGCATCCTTGCCAAGGACACCCATGGCGACACCATCCGCATCGCCCCGCCACTGGTCATCACCGCTGACCAGGTGGACTGGGCCGTCGAACAGTTCGCAGGCGTTCTGACCGCGCAGTGATTCGTATTCGCAGAAGCCCGGAAATGCGGCTTTATGCACCCTGTGAATGTACCGATTTTCGATCCATACCCGGCGTTGAGCTGGGTATGGACAATTATCATATTTAAGCCGGTCCTTGTTTCGGAATCGGAAAATCTTAAATATCTGTTCAAATATTTCCCCCTAAATGTTGCTATCGCGACCGGTAAAAACCGGGGCATGAAGCTCTCGCGTAAGGCCGGTCAACCGGCATGACCTGACGGCGCCTGCGCAAAAGCGCGGGTATCGTTCGCCAGCAATCTGCATTCTCATTCAGTGAAAATCCGCCCGACACGCGGCGCGCCTCCGCGCGCGTTGTCCCCGTATACATAAGGACCGACAGCCATGAGCAGTTTTCCATCGCCATTCGGCAGCGACGCCAAGGCAATTCTGTCTGCGATGCAGCGTTCGCAAGCGATCATCGAGTTCGACCTGCAGGGAAAAATCCTGACGGCAAACGAAAATTTCTGCAAGGCGCTGGGTTACGACCTGTCGGAAATCGTCGGGCAGCACCACCGTATGTTTGTCGATCCGGCTGACGCGGCCAGCGCGGACTATCGTGAATTCTGGGCACGGCTTGCCCGCGGCGAATTTGATAGACACCAGTACAAGCGGATCGGCAAAGGCGGCAGGGAAATCTGGATCGAGGCGTCCTACAACCCGGTCTTCCGGGGCTCGAAGCCCTACAAAGTGGTCAAGTTCGCCACCGACATCACCGCTGTCAAACTGAAAAATGCTGAAGATGCCGGCAAGATCGATGCGATTTCCCGCGCTCAGGCCGTCATCGAGTTCACGCCGAACGGCGACATCCTGACCGCCAACGAGAATTTCCTCGCCACGCTCGGCTATCAACTCGCGGACGTTCAGGGCAAGCACCACAGCATGTTCTGCGAGCCCGCCTATGGCCGCAGCGACGACTACCGGGCCTTCTGGGCCAAGCTTCGAAGCGGGCAATTCATCGCCGACGAATTCAAGCGGATCGGCAAGGGCGGCAAGGAAGTCTGGATCCAGGCAAGCTACAATCCGATCTTCGGTTTGAACGGATCGGTGATCAAGGTGGTGAAGTTCGCCACGGACATTACCGGCCGCGTCAACAACAGCCAGGAACTGGCGGAAGCTCTCCAGGATTTGGCCGACGGCAATCTCGATCAGCATCTGGACAAGCAATTCATCCCGGCACTGGAAACGCTCCGCGTCAGCTTCAACGATTCCATGGACAAACTGAAACAGGCCATGCGTGCGGTCGGCACCAATGCGCAGGCGATCACCGCCGGTTCCAGCGAAATCAGCAACGCCGCCCAGGATCTTTCAAGACGCACCGAGCAGCAGGCGGCTTCGATCGAGGAAACCGCCGCAGCCCTCGAACAAATCACCACCACCGTGTCGGACAGCAGCCGCCGCGCCGAAGAGGCAGGCGCGCTGGTGGCTCAGACCAAGATGGGCGCCGAACGCTCCAGCGAGGTGGTGCGCAGCGCCGTCAAGGCGATGGGCGAGATCGAAAATTCGTCGCGCGAGATTTCCAGCATCATCGGCGTCATCGATGAGATCGCCTTCCAGACCAACCTGCTGGCCCTCAATGCAGGGGTCGAAGCAGCCCGTGCCGGCGATGCCGGCAAGGGGTTTGCCGTGGTGGCGCAGGAAGTGCGCGAACTCGCCCAGCGCTCGGCAAAGGCGGCCAAGGAAATCAAAAGCCTGATCACCACATCCAGCGATCAGGTCAAAAACGGCGTTTCCCTCGTCGGGCAGGCCGGCAAGGCACTGGAGGAAATCCTGACCCAGGTGCATCAGATCAACACCAATGTAGCCGCTATTGTAGAAGGTGCGAAAGAACAGGCGACAGGTTTGAAAGAAATTAACCAGGCTGTGAATACAATGGACCAAGGTACACAGCAGAATGCAGCAATGGTCGAGCAATCAACGGCTGCCAGCCACGCCTTGGCAAGGGAAGCGGACGGTCTTTTCAGTCTTCTCAGCCAGTTCAAGGTCGGTGGGGCATCGCAGGGTCGTTTGGCAACAGCGCGGCAGGATGCAAAACCGGTCGCTTCCCCGGCGCGAACCATGGCCAACCGGGTGGCGAAGGCCTTTAGTTCAAACGTGGCAGTTGCCGCCAATCGGGATAGCTGGGAAGAATTTTGATGAACAACACGATCTCTACAGGTACCTTCGGTCACGAAACGCTCGAGATCATCGCCTTCCGTCTTCATGATCAGGAGTTCTGCGTGAAGACCACGACCATCCGCGAAATCCGCGGCTGGGCGCCCTCCACGCCGATCCCGCATTCGCCGGCCGACGTTCTCGGCGTGATGAACCTGCGCGGCACGGTCATCCCGATCATCGACCTTGCCCACAAGCTCGGCATGAAGAGCACGGTTGCCAACGAGCGCAGCGCCATTGTCGTCGCCGAAGTACACAACATGGTCATCGGCCTCGTCGTCGACCGAGTCTCCGACATCCTGACCGTGCGCGGCGACCAGGTTCAGCCTGTGCCGGAAATCACCACTTCCTTCGACAAGAGCTATGCGGAAGGCATCATCGCCAACGAGACCGGCATGATCTGCTTCCTCAACCTCGCCCGCATGTTCAAGGAACGCGAACTGGACGACGTCGCGGCCTGATCGTTGCCGCTCCACTATTCCATCAAAGAGCGGCTCCGGCCGCTCTTTTTGCGTTCAGGCGGCAGCCGTATCCGGCACATCCTCGCCGACGAAGAACCGGCGGCGATACTCCCCCGGCGACAGGCCGAGCAGCTTTCGGAAGATCTTGCGGAACGCGCCGGGGTCCTCGTAACCGATCTGCCAGGCGATCTGCTCCACCTTGATGCTGGAAATCTCCAGCAGTTCGCGCGCCTTGGCGATCCGCAGCTGCTGGCAATATTCCGTCGGATTGATGCCCGTCGCCTTCTGGAAGCGGCGAAGGAAATTCGGCATCGCCGGGATCGACTCCAGTGATGTCACCAAGGTCGTCTTCACCCATACACCCGGCCATATCTCGCTGGAACTGGCCGGCGGTGACGGAATGATCATCTCGGCCGATGCCGCCACCAACCGGATCGTCTCGTTTGAACATCCCGGCTGGAAATTCGGCTTCGACACACTGGCGGAGGTGGCAATCAGGAACCGCCAGAAACTGATGGACCGTGCCGCCACCGACCGCATCAAGCTGCTCGGCTACCACTGGACCTATCCCGGCATCGGCTATGCCGAACGCAAGGGCCCCGGCTACCGGTTCGTTGCGGCGTGAAACATCGGGCGGCGGAACAAAGCTCCTCCCGGCGCTGTTAATAGCGGTAACGCAATCACGGAGGCGACTGTCATGGAAGTAATCGGCACGCAGGTCCACCCGCAGCCTTCAACAGGGCTCATGACGGTGGAATTCGTCGGCGAAGGCGGCGATGTGATTTCGGTCCAGATGACTCAGACCGGATCCGACGGCTTGAACCGCCTCAACGCCATTGCACGGGCCAAGGCGATGATGCTGCAGGTGGCGACGTTCGACCAGCCGGATGACGGCGAGACAAATGATCGTCCCGGCCTCGGCAGCGGTGCCGCCGGCATTTCTCCGGCGGTGGCCTCCCTGCGAAGTGCACGCGCCGCAGGCGATACCGGAACGCTGGAAGAGCAGCTTGACGAAGGGCTGGAATCGTCCTTCCCCGCCAGCGACCCGGTTTCGGTCACCGTCAGCACCATCCCCAGTGGCCGCGTCGACTCCAAGGAAGCCAAGAAACAATAGTTGGAAATATGCTGGATCGCCCGCGAGGGCGATCCAGCATATAAGGTAGCGCGGGCAGACTAAGGTTTGGCGTTAGCCGCAAGCCTACGATCAAATCCATCCAGAATGCGCTTGACCAGCGCCGGATAATCCTCGTCGAAATGATGGCCGCCTTCGATACCGATGACCTCGACGCCGGTATCCTTCAGCGTCGGGCAGACATCGTCCTCCTCGTCCGTGCCGTAGATGCACTGCACGACAGAAGGCTTCATCTTGGCGATGTCGTCGGCCGGATCGCCAGCACCATCCGATCCGGTCGCACCAAGCCAGCCGAGCACGGAAATCTTGTAATCGACCTGATGCGACACGGCGAGCAGTGACACCTGCGCAATCCGGTCTCGATCTGCCTGCGGCAGGAGAGTGTAGGTTCGGGGCAGGATATCGGCACCAAAGGAGTAGCCGATCAGCAGGATATGCCTGACGTTCCAGCGCTTGCCATAGAATACGATGATGCGATGCAGGTCATCGGCGGTTTCCTGCGGGTGGCGCTCCGACCAGAAGTAGCGCAGCGAATCCACACCAACCACCGGCATTCCCTGTTGCTGCAGAATATCGCCGACCTGCTTGTCGATATCGCGCCAGCCGCCATCGCCGGAATAGACGATCGCCATCGTGTCGCGGGCCGGTTTGGCCTCAAGCACGGTCAGGGGCAGGCCAAGCGGATTGTCCTCGCCGGCGGAAGCGGAAACGAGCGCCGAAAGCGCATCGGAAAAAGCCGTCCACATATCATCATCCGTTTCCGTAACCTCGATATCGTTGTGCTTGGCGGTCAGCTCAGTGACATGGGCGCGGCCTTCTGCCGGCGCGGCCTGTGTGAAAAGCACTGTGACCGGATCGGGCAGCGGCCCATCGGTCAAACCGTAGACCATACGATCAGCCACTCTTTGCTTGCCGGCAGGCGTACAAAGCTGCTTGCTCAGCGCGATGCCTGCCTCGGGGTCGATGGCCAGCGTCTGCCCGATGGTCGCCGCCGGGGTCTGCGCTGCAATCGCCAAAGCCAGCGCGCCGCCTGCACCGGCACCGGCAACGATCGGCAGCCGATAATCGTTGTTTTTCACCGCCCGCTGGACTTGCTGGCTCAGCGCCTCGATGTCCGACACCATGTAGATGCAATCGCCGTCATCCTTTGCCAGCGACGCCAGATAGCTCGGAAGGTCGATGCCGATGACCAGCGCACCGCCGTCGGTCAGGCTTTTGGCAAGCGCATCTTCCTTGCCCGACCATCCCGCCTTGTCGGAAATCAGTACCACGGCAGCGGCGACGTCACCGCTGGGCATCAGGATGTGCGGCGACGGGATCATGCCTGTATCGAAAGCGGCCGGGTCCTGCGAACGCACCGGCGATGCCGCAAAAAACAGGCTGGCTGCAAAGACGGCATGGCGGAATGTCTTCACGATCATTTCTTCACAATTCCCCTTATGCCGCCGCCAATCAGGAATGTCGCATCCATCAGTGCCAGAACGGGATTGATGCCACCACCCGCCGCCATGTAGCGCGGCTGCCAATGCGGATGGAATTTAGACTTGAAGGCCTTCAGGCCCTTGAAGTTGTAGAAGCGTTCGCCGTGTTCGAAAACCGTGCGGCCAACCTTGTCCCACACAGGGGAAGAACGCCGGCCGGAAAGACCCGCCAGAGGCGCCATGCCGAGATTGAACCGCTTGAACCCCTTGTCGCGCAGATATTCCATCACCGACACGAAGAGAAAATCCATCGAGCCTTTCGGCGCGTCCGGCAGGAAACGCATGAGATCGACGGTCGCTTCCTCACACATGTCGGTCTTCAGGATATTGGCAAAAGCGACGATCCGGCCCTTCATGCGCAGAACGCCAACCGGTTGGGAGGCAACATAGTCCGGATTGAAGGCTCCGAGCGAAAAGCCTTTTTCCTTGGCGCGATGATGCGCAAGCCAGGCGTCGGAGACCGCGGCCAGATCGTCCATGATCGCCGGGATGTCTTGCGGCTCGATGACGGCGAATTCCAGCCCGTCGCGCTGCGCCCGGCTGACCGTCTGCCGCAGGGTGGCCCATTTGCTGCCTTTGAGCTCGAAGCTCGTCAACTCGGCAGTCGCCAGTTCGCCGAGGCGGAATGCACGCAATCCTGCATCCGCGTAATACGAAAGCCCGGCAGGAGAAACCTGATAAAAAACCGGGCGGCATCCGCAGGAGCGCGCTTCCTCGATGAACTGCCAGATCAGGTCCGGCCATGCCTCGCGCGGACCGACCGGATCGAACAGCGCTATCCACGACCGGGCCTGCCGGCCATACATGATGAACGCCCGTCCATCGGTTGAAAACATCAGGCTCTTGTCGCCCATCCGCACGAGATTGGCATCTGCCACGTCCTGCATTCTGGCGATGGCGATCGCCCTTTCGATGTCCTCGTCGGAAGACGCTTCTCTCGGACCCTTGGCAGGCCGCAACAGGCTCCAGAGCGCTATAGCACCGGAAAAGATCGCCAAGCCGAGCACGGCGCGAAGGCCGCGCGGCGCTTCTTCCGACAGTTCGAACTGCCACCAGAGCGTATTGCTGTATTCCACGTCGCGATAAACGAACAACAGCACGATCACGGCAAAGGCGCATAGCGCCAGCATCGCCGTCAGCCAGGGAATGGTAAGCCGTTCGTTTGTCAGATTGGCCGGCCGGTTGAACAGGTGGCGCGTGGCCAGCAGGCTGACGATGAAGAATGCCAGAAGGCTCGCCTCGATCAGCGCAACGGCCTTGAGCAGAGAAAACAGCAGCGCGATCACGGCAATGACCAGCGCCGCCCACCAGGCACTGTCCAGCCGCCGGGCGAGACCGCGCGCGACGATGACGAGAACCAGTCCGAGCAGGCTTGCCAGGAAATGCGTGCCTTCGATCACCGGCAACGGCAGATAATCCGCAAGCAAGGCCAGGTTGTCGTCCGGTGTCGGCGTCACGCTGGAAAACACCAGCATGGCGGCGAGCACAAGCGCGAGCGTCGCCAGCAGAAGCGGTGTCAGCCTGCCAGCGACACGGCGAAGACTGGAGGCGACGGGTTTGCGGTAGAGACTGCGCAACTCCGCGCCGATAACGAAAACGACCGCCAGAAGCAGCGGCAGGACATGGTAGATCAGGCGATAGAGGACCAGCGCACCCAGAACCGTATCGACATCGATCGTCTTGCCAAGCGCTGCAACGATCACCGTTTCAAAGACGCCGAGGCCGGCCGGCACATGGCTGAGCACACCAAGCCCGACGGCCACGGCATAAATAGCCAGGAACACCGGCCAGCCGATCGCGCCTTCGGGGAGCAGAACGTAGAGGACGGAGGCCGAAGCCGCCAGGTCCAGCACGGTCACAAGGAACTGGCGCGAGGCCGTGCGCGAATCGGGAATGCGCAGGGAAAAACGGCCCACCTGCATGGCCCGGTTGTCGCGTCCCGCCACCATCAGGGCCAGAAGAACGCTCAGGATCACGATCGCTATGGCGCGCAGCGCCGATGAACTCATACCGACAAGCGGCGCCACTTCCGGCGCGATCATCAGCAGGCTGAGCGCAGTGACGCTTGCAAGCCCGAGCCCGAACGCAAGGGTGACGAAAGCGATGATGGCACCGATTTCCTCCGGCCTCAGTCCCAGCCGCGAATAGGCACGATAGCGGATGGCACCGCCGCTCAATGGCCCGAAACCTGCTGTATTGCCCACAGCATAGGCCGCCGATGCCGTCAGCGCCACGTCGGCATAGGGCAGCCGGCGCTTGAGGTAGATGAGTGCCCCGACATCATAAAAGGTCAAGGCAAGGAAACTCAACCCGGTAAAGCCAATGGCAAGCACGATGGATGTGCTGGTCGTGCTGCCAAGCGCGGACATCACATCCTCGTACCGAACTTCGCGTGTCAGATGGAAGATCGCGTAACCGGCAAGGGAAAGAATGAGGATCGTGGCAATCGCCGCCAGCAGCCGGCCCTGAAGCCATACCCGCTGAACCAGGACTTGAGCACCGTCACGCTCGTCGTTTCTATCGGCCGGATGGGACATGGAGCACCTGGAGGGGCATTTTGAATGTTGGCGTCAGCGACGATATACATCCTGCCCGGCGGCTAAAAAAGTGAACTTAACGTAATCTTCGATCAGCTGGTGCCCGCCTTCTCGTGCAGGCGATACGGACACCAGGGAAATCCGAATGGAATCGTGATCGTGTCTGGGTCACGCCATCTGGCAGCATTGACCGTTTCAGCGGGTCAGCCTATTTCAACGTCATGACAGAGCGCACCGAGACCGAAAAGCCGAACGAATCGGCGTTGAACGCCCTGCGTGCCTGGCTGCGCATGCTCTATCTGGGGACCAGCATCCGGGCGATCCGGTTCCAGATCACCATGGCAATCATCGATCTTGCCATCATCATCTTTTTCCTTGTCGGCCCCTATATTGCTGCGGGACACACCTACCTCATCATCGACTATGCAATCGCCGCCCTGATCGCCTTCGAACTGGGGGCACGGGCATTGATCGCCTCAAGCTTCAGGCGCTGGCTGACGCGGCCGATGACCTGGGTGGATATTGCGATCCTGGCGACGCTGCTCTTTCCGGCGCAATTGTCCAATTTCGCCTTCCTGCGTGCCTTCCGCATCTGGTCGCTTGGCCAGAGCAAGGTCTTCACGCTTTTGATCAAGCGGGCGGGTTACGCCGAATGGGAAGACGTCATCCGCGCCTGCATCAATTTCGTGACGTTCCTGTTCCTCGTTACCGGCTTCGTCTACACGGCGTTTTTCTACCATCAGGCGGCGGGCGTCGAAGGGTTTGTCGATGCCCTTTATTTCACCGTCGCGACCATCACCACGACGGGCTTTGGCGACATCACCCTGCCCGGCACGCTGGGCAAGCTGACCTCGATCGTCACGATGATTTTCGGCATCTCGTTGTTCGTGCGGCTGGCGCAGGCCATCGTGCGCCCGCATAAGGTGGTCTTCCCCTGCCCGCAATGCGGCCTGCAGCGGCATGACGTCAATGCGGTGCACTGCAAGGCATGCGGCCATGTCCTGAATATTCCGGACGAGGGAAACTAAGGGCCTCTGCGTCTGTATCGGGCAGAGTGCCGCCAAGCCCCATCGCTTCGCCGGGATCGGCGCCGTTTCTTGCATTTTGTACCTTGATATATCTGTTTTTTCTCGACAATACCTATCGTGAAGGTGAGATCGGCGGCGGCAGCCAGGATGGGTCTGGCACCAACGACAAGCCGGATGGCCAGGCCATAAAAACGCCAAAGGCCGGTGGGAACCGCGGAGTTCAGGTTTCGGCATGAAAGAGCAGCGGAAAAGCCGGTCTGGGAAAGTCTTCTTTCTCGTCGCTGTCGGTTTGGTCTTTGCCGGCATTCTGGCAACGGTTCTGCTTGCCAACAACCACCGCAATCTCGACCTGCTGTTGACCTATCTCGGCTATCCCGACCTTCTGCGGGAACCCGAGCCAGCAAAACAGGTGAAAATCACGCAAAGCCGGAGCTTTCGCATGCCACCGGCACGCATGGTATTGCCGGTCTATGCGTTCGCCGACTTCAAGTCACCGCAACAAAACTTCGTCCGCCTGATCCAGAGCGATCCGCGCACCCTTTGCGAACAGCTGAAAAGCGGTGGTTTCGGAGATCTTGACTGGACTGTCAGCAGCGAGAGCAGAGACAATTGGGAATGCTCGTCCTTTGTCGAACTCCCTGCACAGAAGACCGCAGAGGACGTGCAATCCTCGGTCTTCATCTCCATCAAGGGTGCGGGTGAAAACCTGGTCACCTCCTTCCGCGTCAAGCTGAACATCGAAGCCCCAGCCGATACGGGCAGGGTTACAGACCTTGCCGGCGAAGCAGCAGGCATCTTCCTGCGGCAGGTTCGCTGGGGAAACATCGATGAGATCATTGCCAAGATCGATGCGCTGGAAGCGTTCGATATCCGCGATTTCGGCAGCCGCATCCAGTTCAAGAAAGAGTTTGGCGAAACACCGCGCTACAATTTCATCGCCTACCAGATCACGAACCGGCGCAAGCAAGCGCCAGGGGACCTATTTTTCGACCGGCAGAAATGGTTTCCGCTGACGGGCAGCGACGGCCTGCCGATGATCGACGGCATGATGGCCGGTGAAAGCACCGAAGGATTGACGCTGACCACGCCTGAAAATCCGGCCCCGTAAGCAGCTTTGCTCTGGACAACAATCCATTTCGGACTTCACACATTAACCACAGGCAAGAAGATAACCCGCCAGGGCATTGGCGAAGAGTGTCATCTTTAATAGATTATTAAAAACCGTATATTTTATACTCCGACAAAGAATTTTATCAGGCGAAAACACCAAAAAATACATCAACATTCGTCCTGTTGCCAAAGAACTGGAAAGGCGTACGCCCCTCGTCTGTCAAAACCGCCGGGAGTAACCAAAGCATGGCAGAGGAACTGGTATTGCAACAGGCAGAGTCCACCAGAATGGCAGACCGCCGGGCGGGCGGGGCGGGGCCGGAAGGATTTCCCCTTCCTAGCAATGGCTGGCGTGGAGACCAGATCCGTTTTTACATTCACCCGGCCGTTTCGCCGAAGGCTCCCGTTCAACGGGTGCTCAAGCGTCTGATCGACGCCGTTTTCGCCTCTCTCGCGCTTCTGGTTCTTGCACCGGTGCTTTTGCTCGTCGCCGCACTCATCAAGCTGGACAGCAAAGGCCCGATCTTCGCCCGGCAATTGCACACCGGCCTTGACGACGTTCCATTTTATGTTTTGAGATTTCGTTGCGAACACAGGTACAGCGATGCGCATGTGCTTGCGGCCCCGCACCCGACGCCGCTTGGGCGCATCCTGCTTCAGACCCGGATAGAGAGGCTGCCGCAATTGTGGAACGTGCTTGCAGGCGACATGTCGCTGGTCGGCCCGAGCCCGCACGTTCCCGATACAATGGTTGCCGGGCAGAGATATGGCGAACTGGTGCAGGGATACGAGTATCGCCACCGGATGCGCCCTGGCCTGACCGGACTGGCGCAGGCGCGTAACCTGCACGGCCCGGCCGCACACCGCTGGATAGCGATCCGCCGTATCGTCTGCGATGTGGACTATATCCGGAATTTTTCGTTGGTCATGGACGTGAAGATCATATCGCGCACCCTCGTCAATGCGATGAAAAACGCCACGGCCTTTACGAAACAAAGGCCAGACGGACAGGTGCCATCCAACACCACCAGGGCATAGACCCATGAAACGAAAGCCGCCGGGAAACTGTCTCCCGGCGGCTTTTTCTATGGGCAGATCGAGAGGCTCCAAGGCAGGCCTTGGAAGGAAGACCTGGCGCCGATGTGAACCGGCGCCAGACGCTCCGCTTACTGCCAGCTCTTGACCAGTTCGTCGTAGTTGACGGTCTGGCCCTGTTCTTTTTCGTTCTCGATCTTCAGCTGCGGAGCGACGTTGCCGGCCTTGACGGCTTCCGCGTTCCAGTAGGCCAGATCATGCTCTTCGGCGAGAGCCGGGCCGATATCGCCCTGGATGCCCGAACGTTCGATGCGCGACAGAACCTTCTCCTGCTCGGCGCACAGCGAATCCATGGCTTCCTGAGCGGTCTTCGCGCCCGAGGATGCGTCACCGATTGCCTGCCACCAAAGCTGTGCCAGCTTCGGATAGTCCGGAACGTTGGTGCCGGTCGGCGACCATTGAACGCGGGCCGGTGAACGATAGAACTCGACCAGACCACCCAAATCCTTGGCGCGATCGGTGAAGCTCTTGTCCTGGATCGAGGACTCGCGGGCGAATGTCAGGCCAACCTGGCTCTTCTTCACGTCCACGGTCTTCGATGTCACGAACTGCGCGTAGAGCCATGCGGCCTTGGCGCGGTCTTCCGGGGTCGACTTCATCAGCGTCCAGGCACCCACATCCTGGTAACCGAGCTTCATGCCGTCCTTCCAGTAGACGCCATGCGGCGACGGTGCCATGCGCCACTTCGGCGTGCCATCCTCGTTGACGACCGGCAGGCCAGCCTTGACCGAATCAGCGGTGAAGGCTGTGTACCAGAACATCTGCTGGGCGACGTTGCCCTGTGCAGGCACCGGACCGGCTTCGCCAAATGTCATGCCCTGAGCTTCCGGCGGAGCGTAAGCCTTCAACCAGTCGAGGTACTTCTGGATGGCGTAGACCGATGCGGGGCCATTGGTGTCGCCACCGCGGGCGACGCAGGAACCGACCGGCTGCGACTTGTCATTGACCTTGATGCCCCATTCATCGACAGGCAGACCGTTCGGCAGGCCCTTGTCGCCGTTGCCGGCCATCGAAAGCCAGGCGTCGGTGAAGCGCCAGCCGAGCGACGGGTCCTTCTTGCCATAGTCCATGTGACCATAGACCTTCTTGCCGTCGATTTCGCGGCCGGTGAAGAATTCGGCGATGTCTTCGTAAGCCGACCAGTTGACCGGAACGCCGAGATCGTAGCCGTACTTCGCCTTGAAGTCCGCCTTGTTCTTTTCGTCGTTGAACCAGTCATACCGGAACCAGTAAAGGTTCGCGAACTGCTGGTCGGGAAGCTGGTAGAGCTTGCCATCCGGAGCGGTCGTGAACTTCGTACCGACGAAATCGGCGATGTCGAGACCGGGATTGGTCACGTCCTTGCCTTCATTGGCCATCCAGTCGGTCAGGTTGCGAACCTGCTGGTAGCGCCAATGCGTGCCAATCAGGTCGCTATCGTTGACGTAAGCGTCATAGATGTTCTCGCCTGTCTGCATCTGGGTCTGCAGCTTTTCAACCACGTCGCCTTCGCCGATCAGGTCGTGGGTGACCTTGATGCCCGTAATCGCCGCGAATGCTGCGGCAAGCGTCTTGGATTCGTATTCATGCGTCGTCAGCGTTTCGGAAGCGACCTTGATTTCCATGCCGGCAAACGGCTTTGCCGCATCGACGAACCATTGCATTTCAGCTTCCTGAGCGGCGCGATCCAGCGTCGATACGGCGCCGATTTCTGCGTCGAGGAATGTCTTGGCCTCGTCCATGCCCGCGAATGCGGATCCGGTGAAAGCCAGCAGCACCGCTGCTGTCGAAGTTAGAAGATGCCGTCGCATAATGATCCTCCCTTAAAGGTTTTGCGATTGCGATGTCGGACTGCCTCCCCGGCAATCCGTTTCAGTAATCTTGCCTCAAACCAGCTTGAAAACGCCGACGGCGTACACGAAGGAAAGCGCAAGAGCCCACCACACGTTGGGACCGATCAGTCCCAGCCATGCGAGATGAATGAAGGCGCTGCCAAGCAGCGAAACGAACAACCGGTCGCCGCGTGTCGTCTCGAAGCGAAGAATGCCGACGCGCGGGCTGCCGCCCGGCCTCGCATATTCCCAGACCGCCATCAGCGACAGAAGCGCGAAGATGGTCAGGAAGAACATGGCGCCGGGAAACGACCAGGCCATCCAGCCGCCCGGGACCAGCGGCGCGAACCAGTCGCGCACGCCATCCTTGACCGGCAGCGACATGACGAGCAGCCCAGCAATGGCGGCATACACGGCGAGAACAGCGGCCAGCGCCAGGGGCCAGCGGTTTGTACGTTGGGACATAGCGGCCATTAGACCCTCCCCAGGGCAAAGCCCTTGGCGATATAGTTTCTGACGAAATAGATGACGATGGCGCCTGGGATGATGGTGAGCACGCCGGCTGCCGCAAGCACGCCCCAGTCCATGCCCGATGCAGACACGGTTCGCGTCATGATCGCGGCGATCGGCTTGGCGTCGGTCGTGGTCAGCGTGCGGGCGATCAACAGTTCCACCCAGGAGAACATGAAGCAGAAGAACGCGGCGACACCGATGCCGGATGCGATCAACGGGATGTAGATCCGGATGAAGAAGCGCGGGAACGAATAACCGTCGATATAGGCGGTTTCATCGATCTCCTTCGGCACGCCCGACATGAACCCTTCCAGGATCCAGACGGCCAGCGGCACGTTGAAGAGGCAGTGCGCCAAGGCAACGGCGATATGCGTGTCGATCAGGCCGAAGGCCGAATAGAGCTGGAAGAACGGCAACGCGAAAACGGCGGGTGGCGCCATGCGGTTGGTCAAGAGCCAGAAGAACAGGTGCTTGTCGCCAAGGAACCGGTAGCGCGAGAAGGCATAGGCCGCCGGCAGGGCCACGGAGACGGAGATGACCGTGTTCAACACCACATAGATGATCGAGTTGATATAGCCCTTGTACCAGGACGGATCGGTGAAGATCACGGCATAGTTCCGGAGCGTCGGCGAATGCGGATAGAGCGAGAAGGCGCCGGTGATCTCGGTGTTCGTCTTGAAGCTCATGTTGACGAGCCAGTAGATCGGCAACAACAGAAAGATGATGTAGATCGTGGGCACGAGCCACGAAAGGCTGCGGCCGGATGCCATTGGTGCGGATTGTGTCGCGGTGGTCATTGTTTTTCCTCCCTCCGTCCGTCAGCTCTGCGCATCGCTATTGGTCATCACGGTGTAGAATATCCATGAGAGCAACAGGATGATCAGGAAGTAGATGAGCGAAAGTGCTGCTGCCGGACCGAGGTCGAACTGGCCGATGGCCGTCTTGACGAGATCGATCGACAGGAATGTGGTGGCATTGCCGGGTCCGCCGCCGGTGACGACGAAGGGCTCGGTATAGATCATGAATGAGTCCATGAAGCGCAAGAGGAAGGCGATCAGGAGCACGCGCTTCATCTTCGGCAACTGGATATAGCGGAACACGGCCCAGCGCGACGCACCATCGATCTTCGCCGCCTGATAATAAGCATCCGGAATCGACACCAGGCCGGCATAGCACAGAAGAACGACAAGGCTCGTCCAGTGCCAGATGTCCATGACGATCAGCGTGATCCAGGCATCAAAGACATTGTTGACGTAGTTATAGGGAATGCCGATCGCATCGAGCGTATAGCCGAGCAGGCCGATATCGACGCGCCCGAACACCTGCCAGATGGTGCCGACGACATTCCACGGAATGAGCAGCGGCAACGACATCAGGACGAGGCAGACGGGAACGCCAAGCCCCGTCTTCGGCATATTGAGCGCGATCAGGATACCGAGCGGAATCTCGATCGCCAGGATGATGCCCGAAAAGATCAGGTTGCGGGTGAGCGCATCCCAGAAGCGGTCGGACTGCAGCACCTGGATAAACCAGTCTGTGCCTGCCCAAAAGAATTCATTGTTGCCGAAAGTATCCTGTACCGAATAGTTGACCACCGTCATCAGCGGGATGACCGCCGAGAAGGCGACCAGCACCAGCACCGGCAGGACCATGAACCAGGCCTTGTTGTTCCAGGTCTTTTCCATGATCAGGCCCCCCCGCCTACACGCCAGCTGTCGGCGTAAATATTGATAGCCGCGGGATCGAAGGTGATCTTCGGTTCCGCCGGGATTTCGCCGTCCTCATGCACGACGATGGCGATCGGTTTGTTGGCGAAGGACGCACGGACGATCTTCTGGCGGCCGATATCCTCGACCTTGGAGATCGTCACCGGCATGCCCTCGCGGCCAAGCCGGATGAATTCCGGACGGATACCGAGTTCGGTCTTTGCACCGGCGGCGATATTCGGCGCAAAGGACAGGGCGAGCTTCTGGCCATCGAGATCGACGGAGGAACCGTCGATCTTCGCCGGCAGCACGTTCATGCCCGGAGAGCCGATGAAATAGCCGACGAAGGTGTGCTTCGGCTTTTCGAATAGCTCGGCCGGCGTGCCGATCTGGACGATCTCGCCGTCATACATGACAACGACCTTGTCGGCGAAAGTGAGCGCTTCGGTCTGGTCATGGGTGACATAGACCATGGTGAAGCCGAACTGCTTGTGCAGCCGCTTCAGCTGCGAGCGCAGCACCCATTTCATATGCGGGTCGATAACCGTCAGCGGCTCGTCGAACAGGATGGCGCTGACATCGGAGCGGACGAGACCACGGCCGAGCGAGATCTTCTGCTTCTGGTCGGCGGTCAGCCCCTGCGCCTTTTTCTTCGCCCGGTCGGACAGGCCGATCATTTCGAGGATTTCCGTGACGCGGCGATCGACTTCGCCTTCCGGAACCCGGCGATTGCGCAGCGGAAAGGCCAGGTTGTCGTAGACGGTCATGGTGTCGTAGATGACGGGGAACTGAAACACCTGCGCAATGTTGCGGTCCTGCGTCGACAGGTTGGTGACGTCCTTGCCGTCGAACAGGATCTTGCCTTCCGACGGCTGCAGCAGCCCGGAAATGATGTTGAGCAGCGTGGTCTTGCCGCAGCCGGAAGGACCGAGCAGCGCATAGGCGCCGCCGTCGTTCCATTCGTGATGCACTTCCTTCAGCGAATAGTCCGAAGGCTTCTTCGGGTTCGGGCCGTAGGCGTGGCGGATGTGGTCGAGATTGATGCGTGCCATGGTTTTCTCCTCACGCTCCCCGAACGGCTGAGCCGCCGATCGCGCGGCCATCCGGACCGAAGGCCATCAGGTGGCGCGTATCGACAAAAAGCTCGATCGCCGTATCCGGCTCAATGTCGTGGATGCCGTGTTCGAGCATGACCCAGCGCGACCCAGCGCAATCGACATGGATGAAACTCTCCGAGCCGGCAATTTCCGAAATGATGATGCGCGCCTTCAGCGTTGCCGCCGTATCGTGCGGACGGGCAAGCGACAGATGGTGCGGATGGAAGGCGATGGTATAGGCGCCATCGGCAATAGTGGCCAGATGCGCCGGCACCGGCAGCACGCTCAGACCGCCGCGTTCGAATGTGTTGCCGGACTTCACCACGTCGAGCGTATTGAGCGGCGGATCGGCGAAGGTTTTTGCGGTGACGATGTCAGCGGGCTTGCGATAGACCGAGATGGTCGATCCGAACTGGCTGATGCGGCCCTGGTTCATTGTCGCGGTATGTCCGCCGAGCAACAGCGCTTCCTGCGGTTCGGTCGTCGCATAGACGAAGATCGAGCCGGCAGCGGCAAACAGCTTCGGCAGCTCTTCGCGCAATTCCTCGCGCAGCTTGTAATCAAGGTTGGCAAGCGGCTCGTCGAGCAGCACGAGGCTGGCATTCTTGACGATGGCACGCGCCAGCGCCGTGCGTTGCTGCTGGCCGCCAGACAGGTTGAGCGGCGTGCGCTCCAGATAGGGCGTCAGCTTCATCAGATCGGCGGCCTTGCGGACCTCGCGATCGATCGTTGCCGCATCCTTGCCGGAAATACGCATCGGCGATGCGATGTTCTCGTAAACGGTCATGGCCGGATAGTTGATGAACTGCTGGTAGACCATGGCGACAGAGCGGTCCTGCACGCGCACGCCGGTCACGTCCTTGCCATCGAACACAATCGTGCCCGTCGTCGGCTTGTCGAGTCCAGCCATCAACCGCATCAGCGATGTCTTGCCGGAGAGCGTCGGGCCCAAAAGTACATTAAGCGAGCCCCGCTCCAGCACAAGATCTGTCGGGTGGATATGCGTATCGGCGCCCACGACCTTGGTTATGTTTTTCAGTTCAAGCATTCTCAGGCTTCCTCCCAGCCATCGGCAGCGCCATCTCGGCGCGGCCTTCAGGCAACGTTGCGGATAGTCTCCCGCATGTATTCCTCCAACCCGGCGGCTTCCGCCTGGGTCAATGTCAATCCAAGCTTGGTGCGGCGCCACAGGATGTCTTCGGCATGCCGCGCCCATTCCTCAGCAATCAGCCACCGCACCTCGACGTCATAGAGATCGGCACCGAAATGCCGGCCGAGATCTTCCGTCTTGCCGGCGTCGCCGAGCAGGGTGGCTGCCAGCGTGCCATAGAGGCGAACGAGGCGACGCGCGTAACGCTCGGCCAAAAATGGATAGCGGCTCTTGAGCTTTGCCACTTCGGCGTCATAGCCGGTCGCCGGAAAATCCCCGCCCGGAAGAACGCTCTTGGCAGTCCACGGATTGCCCTTGACGCCGATCGCACCGGCGATCTTTTCCAGTGCATGCTCGCCGAGCCGCCGGTAGGTCGTCAGCTTGCCGCCGAAGACGTTGAGCAATTGCGCTTCGCCATCTCTGCCATCAATCTTCAGCACGTAATCGCGCGTCGCTTCCTGCGCCTTCGAGGCACCGTCGTCGAACAGCGGCCGCACGCCGGAATAGGTCCAGACCACATCGGCGGGCTTGACGGGCTCGGAAAAATATTCGCTAGCCGCATTGCAGAGATAATTGATCTCGCCATCGGTGATCTGGATGTTCTTCGGATCACCGGTGAAGTCGTTGTCGGTCGTGCCGATCAGGGTAAAGTCGGTCTCGTAGGGGATCGCGAAGATGATGCGATTGTCCGGATTCTGGAAGAAATAGGCGCGGCTATCGTCGAACTTCTTCTTCACGACGATATGGCTGCCCTGAACCAGGCGGACATTATGGACATTGTTCTTGCGCACGGCCCCCGACAGAACCACATCAACCCAGGGACCGGCAGCATTGACCAGCATACGCGCTTTGAAAATACTTATGGTTCCGGTCGTGATATCCTCAACACTCACAGACCAGAGGTCACCTTCGCGCTCGGCCGAAACGACGCGGGCGCGGGTCATGATGCGCGCACCCTTGAGCGCTGCGTCCTTGGCGTTGAGCACCACGAGGCGGGCGTCATCGACCCATCCGTCGGAATACTCGAAAGCCTTGGTAAACAGCGCCTTCAACGGCTTGGCAGCCGGATCGCGCCGCATATCGAGCGTGCGGGTGGCAGGCAAAAGCTTGCGGCCGCCGATATGATCGTACAGGAAGAGACCGAGGCGGATCAGCCAGGCAGGGCGGATGCCGCCTTTATGGAACGGCAGGACGAACCGCATCGGCCAGATGATATGCGGGGCCATCGCCCAGAGCACTTCGCGCTCCATCAACGATTCACGCACCAGCCTGAACTCGTAATGTTCAAGATAGCGCAGTCCGCCATGAATAAGCTTGGTGGCGCGCGAGGAAGTTCCGGAAGCGAAATCGTCCATTTCGGCCAGCGCGACCGAGTACCCGCGGCCCGCAGCATCCCTGGCGATGCCGCACCCATTGATGCCGCCACCGATCACGAAGATGTCGAATACGTCCTGCGTAGGCACTGCTTCCCCTCCCACATTTCGCATTGCACAATTTTGAGCGCATGCGAAAGCAAAAATAGTTAAAACGAAAATCTTACGAATGTCAAACGAATGTTTATGGAAAACAAATTACCGGTGAAATCGGCGTTTTCAGCGCGATGTTTCGATCAACCGGACATCCTGCTCCTGACAGATGGCCCGGACGCTCTCTAGCGGGCAAATATCGGTAATGAAGGTGTGAACCTGCGTGATATGACCGATCCTGACCGGCGCCGTGCGCTCGAACTTGGTCGAATCCGACACGAGAATGACATGGCGGGCATTGGCGATGATCGCCTGCGCGACCTTCACTTCGCGGTAATCGAAATCCAGAAGCGCGCCATCCTGATCGATCGCCGAAGCGCCGATGACCGCATAATCCACTTTAAACTGGCGAATGAAATCGACCGCCGCCTCGCCGACGATGCCACCGTCGGCACCGCGCACCACACCACCGGCGATCACCACCTCGATTGAGGGGAAAACTCGCAAGCGATTGGCTACATTTATATTATTGGTAATGACCATCAGCTCAGAATGATCGAGAAGCGCTTCACCGACCGCTTCTGTCGTGGTACCGATATTGATGAACAGCGAGGAGTTGTTCGGGATCATTGCCGCAGCCGCCTGGCCGATTGTCTGCTTTTCAAGCGCAGCGATCGAGCGCCGGGCCTCGTATTTCACATTCTCATTGCCACGCGGAAAAAGCGCCCCGCCATGGATGCGCGTCAGCACCCGGCCATCGCAGAGATCGTTGAGATCCTTGCGGATAGTCTGGGGCGTCACGGAAAACCGCACGGAGAGTTCATCGACGAGAACCCTGCCCTCCGTTTTGGCAAGCTCAAGGATTTCCGCCTGGCGTCCGGTCAAATACATGGATATCTCCTCCCCGTCGTTTTCGTTTTCTTTCATAATATGCAAAAACGAAAGCTGTGCAATTTCATAAACGCGGCGAGCGCTCGAAAATGAACCCTTTGTCCAGGAAGGGAGCCCGCCGCGTTGCAATTCCGGTCATCATGCGACAGCCTGTCGGTCGCGGGAGGGTTTCACCATGTTTCATCCATCGCTGTTCAAAGGTTTGAATGTCGTCGTCACCGGCGCCGGCCGCGGTATCGGCCTTGAGGTTGCGCGCCAGTTTCTCGATTGCGGCGCAACCGTCTACCTGCATGGCGGCCGCGTGGCGCGCGAGCCATTGCCCGACTTTCTCGATGGCGCGCTGACCGAAGGCCGGGCTTTCCTTTCCTATGCCGATTTCTCGACCGCCGGCGGCATCGAACTGCTGGCCACCGGCATCGCCTCGCGTTTCCAGTCAATCGACATTCTCGTCAACAATGCCGGTACGATGGTCGGGCGGTTTTCAGCTGGCGAACTGACCGACGAACAATATGAGACCGTAGTGCAGCTGAACCAGACCTCCGTCGTGCAGACCACCCGCGCGCTGCTGCCGCTGATCCGGCGCGGCAGTCATCCGGCCATCGTCAATACGGTGTCGATCTCGGCGCTCACCGGCGGCAGCGCCGGATCGGCGATCTATTCGGCCACCAAGGCCTTCGTCTCCACCTATTCCAAGGCGCTTGCCCGCGAGCTGGCACCAGACGGCATCCGCGTCAACTGCGTTTCGCCGGGCACAATCACCACCGATTTCCACGAACGCTACTCCTCGGCCGATAAACTGGAGGCGACCCGCAAGACCATCCCACTGCAGCGGCTCGGCACCGCCGAGGATTGCGCGCCGGCCTATTTGTTCCTCGCATCGAACGCACTCTCGGGTTACATCACCGGTCAGGTGCTGGAAGTGAATGGCGGTCAATTGATCTGCTGAGCGCAGCAGCGGGAGGGTGGCGGTTGATCGACAAGCTGGAATTCTTCATCGCGCTGGCACAGGAGAGGCATTTCGGCCGCGCCGCCGATCTCTGCGGCATCACCCAGCCGACGCTGTCGGCCGCCATCAAGCAGCTGGAAGACCAGCTCGGAGTCATGCTGGTCAACCGCGGCTCGCGTTACCAGAGCCTGACGCCGGAAGGCCAGCGCGTGCTGGAATGGGCCCGCCGGATCGTCGGCGATTCGCGCACCATGCACGAGGAAATGCGCGCAGCCCGTCGCGGGCTTGTCGGCCATATAAGACTGGCAGCGGTGCCCACCACTCTTGCCATGGTGCCGCGCATCACCGGCCCGTTTCAGGAAAAACATCCGGAGGTCACCTTCTCCATCCTCTCCACCACATCGTTGAAAATCCTCGGCCTGCTCGAAAACCTCGAGATCGATGCGGGCCTCACGTATCTTGAGAACGAACCGCTCGGCCGCGTCACCAGCGTACCCCTGCAGGTGGAACGCTATCATCTGGTAACGGCTACGGGCACTGACCTTGCAGATCGCGAAACCGTGACCTGGAAGGAAGTCGGCGGCGTCCGGCTTTGTCTATTGACCGCCGATATGCAGAATCGCCGCATCATCAACCAGCATTTTGCCGAGGCCGGCGTGACCGTCTCTCCGACGCTGGAATCGAACTCGATGATCGTGCTGTTTTCCCATGTCCGCACCGGTCACTGGGCGAGCATCATGCCCTATAACGTCGCGAAATCGTTCGGATTTCACGATGAAATCCGGCTGATCCCAATCATCGAGCCGGACGCCCGGCACACGGTCGGACTGGTCGCGACACACCGGGAACCATTTACCCCGCTCGTTTCGGCCCTGCTGCATGAGGCACGGATTCTGTCCGACGCCCAAGCTCTCTCATAGAACGACCGCTTTGATAGAAAAAATCTATCGCTTAACGAAACAGGCCCATTGACCCCCCTTCCGCCTGCTGACACGCTGTGTCTTCAGTGCGTAAGCTGCGAAACCGCGCGTTTCTGGTCCTTTGGACCAGAAATCTGAATGAAGCGATGTTCTGGAGGGCGTCGTTTGATTTGAGGGACCGCAGACTGCTGCCAACGATTGTTCATTTCAGTTCGGGAGGTCTGAACGTTGAACCTGCATGTATCAACCCGTGATATCGGTGAACGGACGCTGGATATCGTCAGCGCGATGAAGTCGCTCGAAGGGCCGCTTCTGCCGATCCTGCACGAGATCCAGGCCGAGTTCGGCTATGTGCCGCAGGAAGCCCTGCCGGTCATTGCCCGCGAGCTCAACCTGTCGCGCGCCGAAGTGCACGGCGTCGTCACCTTCTACCACGACTATCGCGACCACCCGGCGGGCCGGCATGTGCTCAAGCTCTGTCGGGCCGAGGCCTGTCAATCGATGGGCGGAGACCAGCTGGCGGAACGGGTGAAGTCCCTGCTCGGCATTGATTTCCACCAGACGACGCTGGATGGCGCGGTGACGCTGGAACCCGTCTATTGTCTTGGGCTCTGTTCCACCGCACCCGCCGCGATGCTCGACGGCGAGGTGCATGGACGGCTCGATGCGGATGCGGTGCGTGACCTCGTCGCGGAGGTACGGGCATGACCGTCAATATCTTCGTTCCCAAGGATGCAGCAGCTTTGGCACTTGGCGCCGGCCGGGTCGCAAAGGCGTTGTCGCGTGAAATCGAAGCCCGCGGCATCGATGCCGCCATCGTCCGCAACGGTTCGCGCGGCCTGCATTGGCTGGAGCCGATGATCGAGGTCGAGACGTCAGAAGGGCGCATCGCCTATGGTCCGGTCAAGACCACCGATGTCGCCTCGCTGCTGGACGCAGGCCTCGCTACGGGCGGAAATCATCCGCTCTGTCTCGGGAAGACCGAGGACCTGCCATTCCTGAAAAACCAGACGCGGTTGACCTTTGCCCGCTGCGGCATCGTCGATCCCCTGTCGCTGGAGGACTACAAGGCCCATGATGGCCTGAAGGGTCTTGCCAAGGCCGTGGCGATGACACCGGCCGATGTGGTGGCGCAGGTCACCGAGAGCGGCTTGCGCGGCCGTGGCGGTGCAGGTTTTCCGACCGGCATCAAATGGAAGACCGTGCTCGATACGGCAGGTGATCGCAAATATATCGTTTGCAACGCCGACGAGGGCGACAGCGGGACCTTCGCCGACCGGATGATCATGGAAGGCGACCCCTTCGTGCTGATCGAAGGCATGGCGATTGCCGGCCTGGCGACTTTGGCCACCAAGGGTTTTGTCTATATCCGCTCGGAATACCCGCACGCCATCGCGACGATGACAGAGGCCGTCGAGATCGCCCGGGCAGCCGGCATCCTCGGCGCTTCGGTTCTGGGTTCCGGCCGGGCGTTCGACATCGAAATCCGCACCGGCGCCGGCGCCTATGTCTGCGGCGAGGAAACCGCACTTTTGAACTCGCTGGAAGGCAAGCGCGGCATCGTCCGCGCCAAGCCGCCGCTGCCGGCCCACAAGGGCCTGTTCAACTGTCCGACCGTCATCAACAACGTCATCTCGCTCGCCTCCGTGCCGATCATCATGGACAAGGGCGCGGCCTATTATAAGGACTTCGGCATGGGCCGCTCGCGCGGCACGATCCCGATCCAGATCGCCGGCAACGTGAAATACGGCGGGCTCTATGAGGCAGCCTTCGGCCTGACGCTCGGCGAGATCGTCGATGAGATCGGCGGCGGCACCGCAACGGGCCGTCCCGTCAAGGCCGTACAGGTCGGCGGCCCGCTCGGCGCCTATTTCCCGCGCGCTTTGTTCGATACACCGTTCGACTACGAAGCATTCGCAGCAAAGGACGGCCTGATCGGCCATGCAGGCATCACCGTGTTCGACGACACCGCCGACATGCTGAAACAGGCCCGTTTCGCCATGGAATTCTGCGCCATCGAATCTTGCGGCAAATGTACCCCCTGCCGCATCGGCTCGACCCGCGGCGTCGAAACGGCAGACAAGATCGCCCAAGGGATCGAACCGGAGAAGAACCTCGCGCTGCTCGCCGACCTCTGCAACACGATGAAATTCGGCTCGCTCTGCGCACTCGGCGGCTTCACGCCCTATCCGGTGACCAGCGCCATGAACCACTTCCCGGACGATTTCCGCCCGGTGCCTTTGGTGGAGGCGGCGGAATGATGAGCCGTTTTTCAGAAAGATTGCCCCTCACCCTAGCCCTCTCCCCGCTTGCGGGGAGAGGGGACAACAGAGGCTGCCGCACGGTCCTTCGCCCCGTTTACGGGGAGAAGGTGGCCGACAGGCCGGATGAGGGGCTTGTCTCCTCGCGGATCGCATCCAGTTTTTCGGGAGAAACCCATGCCCCTCGTCTCTGAAATCGACTTCGGCACCCCCGCCTCCCGCTCGGAAAAGATGGTGACGCTGACCATCGACGGCAACGAGATCACGGTGCCCGAGGGCACCTCGATCATGCGCGCCTCGATGGAGGCCGGCATCAAGGTGCCGAAACTCTGCGCCACCGACATGGTCGATGCGTTCGGCTCCTGCCGCCTCTGTCTTGTGGAAATCGAAGGCCGCAACGGCACGCCGGCATCCTGCACCACGCCCGTCGCCCCCGGCATCACCGTCCATACCCAGACGAGCCGGCTCAAGGACATCCGCAAGGGCGTGATGGAGCTTTACATCTCTGACCACCCGCTCGACTGTCTGACCTGCGCTGCCAATGGCGATTGCGAATTGCAGGACATGGCCGGCGCCGTCGGCCTGCGCGATGTGCGCTACGGCTACGAGGGCGACAACCACGTCAAGGCGCGCAACAATGGCGACTTCAATGCCAAGTGGATGCCGAAGGACGAGAGCAATCCCTATTTCACCTATGACCCATCGAAATGCATCGTCTGTTCGCGCTGCGTGCGCGCCTGCGAAGAGGTTCAGGGTACGTTCGCCCTGACCATCGAAGGCCGTGGTTTCGGTTCCCGCGTCTCGCCTGGCATGCACGAAAATTTCCTGGAATCGGAATGCGTTTCCTGCGGCGCCTGTGTCCAGGCCTGCCCGACGGCGACGCTGACCGAAAAGTCCGTCATCGCCATCGGCCAGCCCGAGCATTCCGTCGTCACCACCTGCGCCTATTGCGGCGTCGGCTGTTCGTTCAAGGCAGAAATGCGCGGCGAAGAGCTGGTGCGCATGGTGCCGTGGAAGGACGGACAGGCCAATCGCGGCCATTCCTGCGTCAAGGGCCGCTTCGCCTATGGTTATTCGACCCACAAGGAGCGCATCCTTAACCCGATGATCCGCGAGAAGATCAGCGATCCCTGGCGCGAAGTCAGCTGGGAGGAGGCGCTTGCCCATACGGCATCGGAATTCCGCCGCATCCAGTATCAATACGGCCGCGAATCGATCGGCGGCATCACTTCGTCGCGCTGCACCAATGAGGAAACCTATCTTGTCCAGAAGCTGATCCGTTCCGGCTTCGGCAACAACAATGTCGATACCTGCGCCCGCGTCTGCCATTCGCCGACCGGCTATGGTCTCGGCGCCACCTTCGGCACCTCGGCCGGCACGCAGAATTTCGATTCGGTCGAATATACCGATGTCGTCATCGTCATCGGCGCCAACCCGACCGATGGCCATCCGGTCTTTGCCTCGCGCCTGAAGAAGCGCCTGCGCCAAGGAGCGAAGTTGATCGTCATCGATCCGCGCCGCATCGACATGGTGTCCGCGCCGCATATCAAGGCGTCGCACCACCTGCCGCTGCGTCCCGGCACCAATGTCGCGATCGTCACGGCGCTCGCCCATGTCATTGTCACCGAAGGACTGTTCGACGAAAAATTCATCCGCGAGCGCTGCGACTGGTCGGAATTCGAGGACTGGGCCGGCTTCGTCGCCGAACCGCGCCACAGCCCGGAAGCGATCGAACAGCTCACCGGCGTTCCGGCCGAAGAGGTTCGCGGTGCTGCCCGCCTGTTTGCCACCGGTGGCAATGGTGCGATCTATTACGGCCTTGGCGTCACCGAGCACAGCCAGGGTTCGACGACCGTGATCGGCATTGCCAACCTCGCCATGGCCACCGGCAATATCGGTCGTCCGGGCGTCGGCGTGAACCCGCTGCGCGGCCAGAACAATGTCCAGGGCTCCTGTGATATGGGCTCGTTCCCGCATGAACTGCCCGGCTATCGCCACGTCTCCGACGACGCGACGCGGGATATCTTCGAAAAGCTCTGGGGCGTGAAGATTTCCAACGAACCGGGCCTGCGCATTCCCAACATGCTGGATGCCGCCGTCGATGGCTCGTTCAAAGGCATCTATATCCAGGGCGAGGACATCCTGCAATCCGATCCGGACACCAAGCATGTCTCGGCCGGTCTCGCCGCGATGGAATGCGTCGTGGTGCAGGACCTGTTCCTCAACGAAACCGCCAACTACGCCCATGTCTTCCTGCCGGGATCAACCTTCCTCGAGAAGGACGGAACCTTTACCAACGCCGAACGCCGCATCAACCGTGTCCGCAAGGTGATGACGCCGCGCAATGGCTATGCCGACTGGGAAGTGACGCAGAATCTGGCAAAGGCAATGGGGCTGAACTGGACCTACACCCACCCGTCGCAGATCATGGACGAGATCGCTGCCACCACGCCAAGCTTCGCCATGGTTTCCTACGAGTATCTGGAAAAGATGGGCTCTGTTCAGTGGCCCTGCAACGAGAAGGCGCCGCTCGGCTCGCCGATCATGCATGTCAACGGCTTCGTGCGCGGCAAGGGCAAGTTCATCCGCACCGAGTATGTCGCGACCGACGAAAAGACCGGCCCGCGCTTCCCGCTTCTGCTCACCACCGGCCGTATCTTGTCCCAGTACAATGTCGGCGCCCAGACACGGCGCACCGACAATGTCGTCTGGCATGAGGAGGACCGGCTGGAAATCCATCCGCATGACGCCGAACTGCGCGGCGTGCGCGATGGCGACTGGGTGAAACTGCAAAGCCGCGCCGGCGATACGACGCTGCGCGCCCTGATCACCGACCGCGTCGCCCCCGGCGTCGTCTACACCACCTTCCACCACCCGACGACGCAGGCCAACGTCATCACCACCGACTTCTCCGACTGGGCAACCAATTGTCCGGAGTATAAGGTAACGGCCGTCCAGATCTCGCCATCGAACGGCCCGTCGCAATGGCAGGTGGACTACGACGAACAGGCCCGCCAGTCCCGCCGCATCTCCGGCAAGCTGGAGGCTGCGGAGTAATATTAGAATGATGCGATCGTCGCAAACACCCCCCTCTGTCCCTCCGGGACATCTCCCCCTCAAGGGGGGAGATCGGCTGGGGCGTACGCGGCAAACTTCCCCTTCTCCCCATCGGGGAGAAGGTGCCCGAAGGGCGGATGAGGGGGGCCGAAGGCCAGTTCCGCAATCATCAATGATCACAGCGTCATATCGCAACGATCAAACTGACGACGCAAAGAAGGTGGCTTCGCGCCCCTCATCCGGCGCTGTGCGCCACGTTCTCCCCGATGGGGAGAAGAGGGAGTTTGCCGGATGACACCGTTCAAGCTAACCCAGACCGTCGCCGAAACCGCCCATCGCAACGGCAAGCTCTCGTCCGGTTCCCGCGTCGTCCCCGAAGAGACGCCGATCGCCTTCTCCTACGGCGGCTCCACCCATGCTGTGATGATGGCCACACCCGGCGATTTCGAGGATTTTGCCGTTGGCTTCAGCCTGACCGAGGGCATCATCACCGGCCCTTCCGAAATCGAATCGATCGAGGCCGTCGCTGACGAAAAAGGCATCGACCTGCAGATCATCCTGAAAGACGAGCAGAACGAGGCATTGGTCTCCCGCCGCCGCCATATGGCCGGGCCTGTCGGCTGCGGCCTCTGCGGTATCGAATCGATCGAGCAGGCCGTGCGCAGGACACCCACGGTATCGGCCTCGACCCTGCGTCTCTCCGAGCAGCAAATCATCGAGGCGGTCGCACTTCTCAATGGCCAGCAGCCGCTGCATTTCGAAACGCGCGCCGTGCATGGCGCTGGCTTCTACGTGCCCGGCAAAGGGCTGATCGCCGTGCGCGAGGATGTCGGCCGGCATAATGCGCTGGACAAGCTGGTGGGCGCCGCTGCACGGGCCGGGCATGCGGGATCAACCGGCGCCGTCGTCGTCACCAGCCGCGTTTCCGTCGAGATGGTGCAGAAGACCGCCATCATCGGCAGCCCGTTCATCATCGCCATATCGGCACCGACAGCGCTTGCCATCCGCACGGCGGACGAGGCCGGCATGACGCTGGTCGCGCTGGTGCGCGGCGCCGATTTCGAGATTTTCACGCAATCCCACCGCATTCAATCCGGAGCCATCGCCGATGTCGCTTGATAACACCAATGGCAAACTCGTCCGCATGGCCAACCAGATCGCCACCTTCTTCAAGTCACAGCCCGAAGCCGAGCGGGTTCAGGGCGTCGCCACGCATATCAACAAGTTCTGGGAGCCGCGCATGCGCAAGGCGTTCTTCGAACTGATCGAACAGGGCGATGCCGGCTTCGACCCGCTGGTGATATCGGCTGCCGCCATCATCAAGAGGCCCGGCGGCCCGGCGCAACCGTCCGACGCGTCCGAACATGTCGATCCGGCCATGCTGGAGGCGGGCTTTAGCGATTGATCCGCCTCGACAACGCACTGCCGCGTTGAACGCGGTCGGCGTATGCGTTATGCAAACAACACCGAAAAAGATGAGCCGGTTGGTAATCCGGTTCCTGCGCTGAGCAGCTTATGACCCCTTCGGGTTTCCACGGCACCGGTTTGATCAGCAATGGTCAGCGAGGATCGTGGTCCTGTGCCGTGTCCTCGATGACGAACAAGGACCATCGACATGGCGCCATCCATCTCCCCGGACACCCCAATTCCATCGGCCAATATCCTCGAGCACCGCGCGCTTGACCGGTCAGCGATCGAGCCTCTCGCGAAAAGCGGGCAGCCGTACAAGCTGATAGATTGCGTGCTCGAGGAGGTCGACCTTTCACGCCTGACACTGGAAGGCTGGGTGTTCGAGGCCTGCAACGTCAAGCAGGCCAATTTTACCGGCGCAAAACTGAGCGCTACGATCTGGTCGAGCTGCAAGGGTGGTCTTGCCGATTTCACCGGCTGCGATCTCTCCGAAAGCAGGAGCGAGGGTTGCGACTTCAACAACAGCAATTTCCGGGGCACGACGCTGACCGGCGCGCAATTTGACCGCTGCAAGCTGACGGGAGCAAACCTGTCCGAGGCGAAGACCCTCAACCTGACCTTCAACGAAACCAGGCTGGCCGACGCCCGGCTGCCCGGCCTGTCGTTTCGAAAGGCCCGCCTAAACGGCCTCGACTTCCAGATGGCCGATCTGAAGAAATGCGATTTCCGCGATGCGATCTTTCAGGATTGCAGCCTGCGCGACGCCAATCTGGCCGACTGCCGCTTCGACGGCGCCGACCTTCGCGGCGCCGACCTCGGCGGCATTCGCCTGCTGAATGCCAAGCAATTCAAGGGCGCCACGATCTCGCGCGATCAGGCGGGACAGTTGCTTGCAGAGTTGGGATTGAAGGTCCGGTAGGCTTGGCGCGGATCGCCCTTACAGCATTCCGATCCAGTCATGCCCCGTATGCACCACCTCAAGGCTGGCTTTCAGCCATGCCCGCTCCGACACGGTCAGCTTCGGCAAGGCATTGCCGAAATCGGCCTCGTCCTTGACCCGCCGGTACTTGGCCTTGAAAAGAAGGATCGCGACCGGGGCCAGATAGGGAATTCCATCTGGAGTCGAGCGAACGAACTCATGGCGGGGACCAAAGATGTGCGGATCGCGTTTGCAGATCCATGTCTGCGGCGTTCCGGGCTCGATCATCATATCCACACGCCAGCGGCGTTCGATTCTGCCCAGGCACCAGATTTGCACGATATCGGCAGGCAGCTCCGCGTCCGAAGGAAGAAGCGTCACCACCCCGCTCCCAGCGGTGTAAAAATCCAAACCCTGCAATGCCTGGCGAAAAATCCCAACATCCTCGCGCAGCACGGTGAATTCGAGATCGTCATGATCGCGGGTCTGGCGCCCGTGCCATAGGTCGAGCGCCCAACCGCCAACAATGCACCATGGTTTCGAAACGGCAGCCAGCCGGCTGGCCAGCTCCAGCGGATGCCAGGCGCTCCAGGCATCATGGTCCGGAATTTCCTGTCCATTCATCGAAATGCCCCTCAGCGATTGCGTCCAATCTGGCATCTAGCAGAGTTGCAAGCACGAATGAACCGCCCCTCAGCTGCGACAACGCAGATACCCGCAGCAAACCCATCTGGCTGTTTCACAAAAGAAACCCGAAAGCGCTTTGTACCTGCCCGTCCGCCTTGCTATGGTCGGCCGCGTCAAGAGCGGGAGAGACTATTGCAGGGAGAGGCAGTGCGAAAAACATCCGTGCCGGAGCGCGATCCGGAGTTCGGTCCGTGGCTGGCGCAGGCCTCCATCCTGATCGTCGATGACGAGCCGGGCATGCGCAATTTCCTTGTCCGCACGCTGGGGCCGCGCTGCAAGCGGATCGAGGAGGCAGCCGATACCGACGAGGCCTCGCGCAAGCTCGATGCCCACCATTTCGATGTGGTCATCCTCGACAATATCATGCCCGGCAAGAACGGCGTCGACTGGCTGGCCGAACAGCGCGCCATCGGCTTTTTCGCCGAGGCGATCCTGATTACCGCCTTTGCCGATCTGGAAACCGCGATCCAGGCTCTGCGCGCCGGCGCCGTCGATTTTGTCTTGAAACCCTTCCGCTCCAACCAGATCCTCAACTCCGTCGCCCGCTGCCTCGATCGCATGCGGCTGCAGCGGGAGAATTTCGTGCTCCGCTACGAGCTGAAGGCAACATCCGACCACATTCTCCTGCGTGACCGGCTGATCGGGACGTCCCGCGTCATCGGCGAAGTGCGCGACACCATTGCGCGGGTCGCACCATTGCCGACCTCCATTTTGTTGACCGGCGAATCCGGGACAGGCAAGGAAGTGGCCGCGCGTTCGCTGCATACGCTGTCGGACAGGGCAGACAAGCCTTTCGTACCGGTCAATTGCGCCGCCATCCCGGCCGATATGATCGAGACGGAGCTGTTCGGCCATATCAAGGGCGCCTTTACCGGTGCCGATAATGGCCGCGAGGGACTGTTCACCCACGCGCAGGGCGGCACGCTGTTCCTCGACGAGATCGGGGAAATGCCGCTCGCCACGCAGAGCAAGCTGCTGCGCGTCATCGAAGACCGCCGCGTCCGGCCTGTTGGTTCCGAACGCGAAGTGCCTGTGGATCTGCGCTTCGTCTTTGCCACCAATGCCGACCTGCAGAAGGAGGTCGAGAAAGGCCGGTTCCGCGCCGACCTGTTCTACCGGATCAATGTCATGCAGCTTACTCTGCCGCCGCTGCGCGACCGGGGCAACGATGTGCAGGAATTGGCCGATCTGTTCATGCAGAAACTGTCGCAGCAGCTTGGCATGCCACAGGTACCAATCGACGCGCCGGTGCGGGCAGCGCTGGCGCGCTATGCCTGGCCCGGCAACGTGCGCGAGCTGCGCAACCTCATCGAGCGCTCGCTGATCCTCGGCAAATTCCCGGACGATTTCCGGGGCAAGCCGCCGGGGCAGACGGGTCGATCAGGCGAAACGCTCGATGATATCGAGCGGCGGCACATCCTCGCCATTCTGGAGGAAACCGGCGGCAATCGCGACGATGCCGCTCGCCGGCTTGGCATCTCGCGCAAGACCATCGATCGCAAGTGCGCCGTCTGGAATGGCTGAGACAGGTCCTATCGATGCGCAATCGCGCCCTGCCCGCTCCATTCGCTTCCGGCTTCTGGCGATCGCGCTCCTGCCGACGCTGGTCATCCTGCCTTTGTTGCTCGGCATCACGATTGCCCGCTGGAACACCAAGTTCGATGCCCTGCTGATCACCAAGGTCAATGGCGACCTGACGATTGCCCATCAGTATCTTTCCCGCATTCTCGAAAACACCGGCGAGCATATCCAGGCGCTGGCCGTCTCCGCCGCGTTTCGCGATATGGTCGGCTCCGGCGAGACCCCGGATCTCCCGTCTTTCCTCGAAGAGAGCCGCCAGACACTGGGCCTCGATTTCCTGATGCTTGTCGATCGACAGGGCCAACCGATAACAGCGGCAGGGCAAGCACAAGGGACCTGGCCGGTCGTAGCCGCCGCGCTCGACGGTACATCATCAACAGCCATCGACATCTTCTCCAACGAACAACTGGCCGCCCTCTCGCCCGCTCTCGCCGGGCGCGCCCGGATCGACCTTCTGGAAACCCCCAACGCCGTGCCGACAGACCGCAAAAGCGAGACGCGCGGCATGGTCGTGCATTCGGCAAGTCCGGTGACACTCGCAAACGGGGCAAAAGCAGCGCTTGTCGGCGGTATCCTGCTCAACCAGAATCTCGTCTTCATCGATACGATCAACGATCTTGTCTATCGCGAGGCAAGCCTGCCGGAGGGCAGCAAGGGCACGGCGACGCTGTTTCTCGAGGACGTGCGCATCAGCACCAATGTGCGGCTGTTCGAGGATCGCCGCGCGCTTGGCACCCGCGTCTCAGGCGCTGTGCGCGCCGCCGTTCTGGATGAGGGCCAGACATGGCTCGACAGCGCCTTCGTCGTCAACGATTGGTACATCTCGGCTTACGAACCGATCGTCGACAGTTTCGGCAAGCGCGTCGGCATGCTCTATGTCGGCTTTCTGGAGACGCCCTTCCGGCAGGCGAAATATACCACGCTGCTGACCATTGTGCTGGCCTTCCTCGCCGTCGCAGCCGCCAGCGTGCCGATCTTCCTGCGTTGGGCACGGGCGATCTTCAAGCCGCTGGAACGCATGAGCGACACCATCACCCGCGTCGAAACCGGCAATATGAGTGCCCGCACCGAGCTGAAAGCCGCCAGCGACGAGATCGGCCGCGTGGCACTGCATCTCGACGGCCTGCTCGACCAGTTGCAGCAGCGCGACCGGGAGCTTCGGCAATGGAACGAAGAGCTGAACGACCGCGTTGCCGAGCGCACCAGTGAACTGGAGCTGGCCAACCGCCAGATCGAAGCAACCACCAAGCAGCTGATCATGTCGGAAAAACTCGCCGCCATCGGCGAGATCACCGCCGGCGTCGCGCACGAAATCAACAATCCGATCGCCGTCATCCAGGGCAATCTCGACGTGGTGCGCAGCGTGCTCGGCGCCAAGGCCGACGAGGCGAAGGTTGAGTTCCGGCTGATCGACGAGCAGATCCACCGCATCAGCCAGATCGTCACCAAGCTCCTGCAATTTGCCAAGCCGGAGGAATATGCCGGCTATGTCGAGCGCCACGCGCCGGCGGACGTGATCTCCGATTGCCTGCCGCTGGTGCAGCATCTCGTAAGCAAGGCCGAGATCAAGGTCACCCGTGACGACCGGGCCAAGCGGCTGGTGCTGATGAACCGGACGGAACTGCAGCAGGTGGCGGTCAACCTGATCGTCAATGCCATCCACGCCATGCCGAAGGGTGGCGTCCTCACCATCCGCACCATGGATCAGGACATCGAGGAAAAACCGGGCGTAACCCTGGAAATCACCGACACGGGTGTGGGCATGACGCCGGAGCTGATCGGCAAGATCTTCGACCCGTTCTTCACCACCAAGCGCCAGGAGGGCACCGGCCTTGGCCTGTCCATTAGCCAGCGGCTGATCGCCCGTCAGGGGGGCCATATCTCCGTTCAAAGCGCACCGGGCGAAGGAACCAGCTTTTCCGTCTGGCTGCCGGAAGCCAGTTGAGCCGGACAAAATGTCCGCCAACGCCCGGACATTTTGTCCGAATTCCTCTGCTCACCTTCGTAAGCCATTGAAATCCTGAGAGACCCGATCTGGCACGCCGATTGCTCCTGTGGTGGGAGGGACCGGAGGGGGCGCCATGCGTGGAGGAGCGGGTGGTGCGAGATGATCTTCAACCGCCCCTGACTGACATTCACTGGGAACGCCCGACGGGACGTGGCGGATAGAGGAGATACACATGGTAGCAACAACGGACACCTTTGATGGCGGAGGCTCGATTGGCCTTCTCGATCGCGAACGCATCATCGCCAAGCCCGGCTTCAACCGCTGGCTCGTCCCCCCGGCAGCGCTGGCCATCCATCTTTGTATCGGCATGGCCTATGGCTTCAGTGTCTTCTGGCTGCCGCTTTCCAAGGCGCTCGGCACCACGGCCGATACCTGCGCCAGCATGAACCTTGCCTCTGCCCTCTTCACAACCACCTGCAACTGGCGCGTCGCCGATCTCGGCTGGATCTATACGCTGTTCTTCGTGCTGCTCGGCTGCTCCGCCGCCCTCTGGGGCGGCTGGCTGGAGCGCGCCGGCCCGCGGAAGGCCGGTTTCGTCTCCGCCTGCTGCTGGTGCGGCGGCATTCTCGTCGCGGCACTCGGCGTTTATACCCACCAGCTCTGGCTGATGTGGCTCGGCGCCGGTGTGATCGGCGGCATCGGTCTCGGCCTCGGCTATATCTCGCCGGTTTCCACACTGATCAAATGGTTCCCCGACCGGCGCGGCATGGCGACCGGCATGGCGATCATGGGCTTCGGCGGTGGCGCCATGATCGGCGCTCCTCTGGCCAACCTGCTGATGACCCATTTCCGCACCGATGTTTCGGCCGGCGTCTGGCAGGCGTTCGTCGTCATGGCGGTCATCTACTTCGTCTTCATGATGGGCGGCGCCTTCGGCTACCGCATCCCGCCCGCCGGCTGGCGTCCTGAAGGCTGGACTGCGCCGGCCTCCAAGAGCACGATGATCACCACCAAGCACGTGCACCTGCGCGATGCCCACAAGACGAAGCAGTTCTGGCTGATCTGGGCGGTGCTCTGCCTCAACGTCTCGGCCGGCATCGGCGTCATCGGCATGGCATCCCCCATGCTGCAGGAGATTTTTGCAGGCTCGCTGATCGGCCTGCCAAATGTCGCCTTTGCCGATCTCGACACCGCGCAAAAAGCCTCCATCGCCGCCATCGCGGCGGGCTTTACCGGGCTGCTCTCGCTGTTCAACATCGGCGGCCGTTTCTTCTGGGCCTCTCTGTCGGACAAGATCGGCCGCAAGAACACCTACTTCTGCTTCTTCATCCTTGGCATCGCGCTCTATGCGCTCGCCCCGACGCTGGCCGGTCTTGGCAACAAGGCGCTGTTCGTTCTGGCCTTCGGCATCATCTTGTCGATGTATGGCGGTGGCTTTGCGACGATCCCGGCCTATCTTGCCGATATCTTCGGAACGCAGTTCGTCGGCGCCATCCACGGGCGTCTGCTGACGGCCTGGGCAACGGCCGGCATCGTCGGCCCGGTCGTGGTCAACTACATCCGCGAGGCGCAGATTTCGGCGGGCGTCGCGCCCGGTCCCGAACTCTATACCGGCACGATGTATATCCTCGCCGGCATGCTGGCGCTGGGGCTGATCGCCAATGCGCTGATCCGGCCGCTATCGGATAAATGGTTCATGACGGATCAGGAAGTGGCCGCCCTCCAGGCAAAATCCGCCGCGGCAAATGCCGGCCCGACCGGCTCCTTCGGCATCGGCGCCGGTGGCTTCGACGGCAAGGCCCTGATCGCCTGGGCCATCGTCGGCATCCCGCTGCTCTGGGGCGTCTGGGTGACGCTGAGGGCCAGCATGGTGCTATTCGGATAGCGGCTAAAACGGGATTTTGACGCTCCGCCCCTCATCCGCCCTGTCGGGCACCTTTGTAACTTCCCTTCGTCCGTATTCGGCGCTGTAATGCCGGTTGCGGTGGCGGATGGAAGACCGTTGCACCTTTGGGACACCAAGCCCGTGGGAGAGCAA
>JAESGK010000122.1_pt1 | contig 83964 bp, 85 predicted proteins | sample 9269681 | NCBI WGS metagenome assembly JAESGK01 (sample SAMN14515347, study PRJNA621673) | algae metagenome | isolation source: Timaviella obliquedivisa GSE-PSE-MK23-08B and co-occurring heterotrophs from... | place: USA: Grand Staircase Escalante National Monument, Utah | collected 2006-08-15 | reverse complement strand
CCAGGAACCGCACCAAGTCCAAGGTGCGGGCCAAGGTCGAGCATGCCTTCCACGTCATCAAGCGGCTGTTCGGCTTCGTCATGGTCCGATACCGCGGCCTCGACAAGAACGCTCATCGCCTGTTCGTTACCTGCGCACTTGCCAACTTGTTCATGGCGCGCCGCCATCTGCTGCGCCAAGGGGCGTAGTGTGTCCCGATCTGGTCTTCTGGTCGCGGCCGACACCAAAACCCGCCACCACGCCGATCGAAACCCTCGTTCAGTCACTGCCCAGTCGCTCTCGATGACATCGTTCGCGTCTATCGATACTTGTTCAGACATTCCCTAGCCGACGAAATCACCTCATGCTGAGGAGGCCACGTAGTGGCCGTCTCGAAGCATGGGCTACAGCACGATTGATCCCACCCTTCGAGACGGCGCTGCGCGCCTCAAGGGTGAGGCGGTTTAGTGTCAGTCGGAAAGACGCTAGCCGAGCAGGCTAAGTCTAGCGGCTTAGACTTCTGACGCCCTGCTCCGACACCAGAACAACAGACAGACCCATCGTCGCCCGTGCGTGTAGAGGAACTTTATCAGTTGTCGCTCCCAAGACGCATCATCAGGGACGGCCAAGACATAGGCGACCTCGGCTCCCTTCATCTGCAGCACAAGTTGACCAAGTGCCGAGTAAAGCGCTTGCTCCCGCTGCCGAGATGAACTGCCTTCGACTTCCACGATAAAAATGCCGCGTTGTGGATGCTCCGCGACTATATCGGCTCTCCCGTAGTGAACATGAGCACCAATCTTCACTCCCATATCCACCAGTGCTGCTTCCGCTACAGCGACTCTGGCAGCTTTGTCCGGCTTGTGCATTCCGCCTTTCGCCCGTTCCATCGCATCGATGTCAACTTGCACTCGCCAGCCATCAGAAGGTGGGAAGCGATGGGCGACAAGCCAACGCTTGACCTCAAGCCGATACATCTACCCGCCCAGCCGCCGCTTCACGTCGTCGGGAATGGCGATCGCCTTCAGCGAGCGTGCGTCGCCGTCCTTGCGGGCCCAGATGCGCGTCTCGGTGCCTTCGGCGGCGATCTGGCCCGAGGCATCGCGGAAGACGTGGCCGATGGTGAAGGAGCTGCGGCCGAACTTGGCGACCTGGCTTTCGACGACGAGCATCTCGCCGGTCTGCGAGGCGCGCTTGAAGGAGCATTCCGCATGGACCAGCGGCGTACCCTCCGTCCACTGCCCGCTCGTGATGTCGTCGCGCTTCAAGCCTGCCGCCAGGAACAGGCGATAGGTCGCCTGATCGAACCAACGGAAATAGGCAGGGTAGAAGACGATGCCGGCGGGATCGCAGTCGCCCCATTCGACGGTGACGGTATGGCTGCTCTTGAGGGCCATGGTCCTAGGCCGCCGCCGGCCGGCCGGTGATGAAGGCTGTCCCCGACATGCCGGCGATCAGCGTGCCGTCGGCACGGACGACGTCGATGCGGTAGTTGGCGATCCGGGCGGAGCGCGCGATCTCCACGGCGGTGGCCGTCAGCAAGTCGCCCACCCGCGCGGCGGTGTTGTACATGATGTGAACGTCGATCCCGGCCGACATGATGCCGTGGGAATTGCAGGCATAGCCGAAGGCGGCATCGGCCAGGGTGAAGGTGAGGCCTCCATGGCAAACACCGTTGAAATTAACGTGACGTTCCTCGACCTGGACCCGGGTGACGGCCCGGCCGAGAGCCGCCTCGACCACTTCGATCCCGAGTTCGCGCGTGAAGGTGTCGCGCCGCACAAGTGCCGCGGCATCGAAATCGGTCATTCGGCCGCGCTCCGCAGCGGCTGAGACGCCGCAGCAATGGCCGCCAGTGTCCTGGACAGCGATTCGCCATCGGGATCGGCGAGCGCCGCCACCCGCGCGTTGGCCACGGCATCGGCGGCGGTGCGCGGCACCAGGCGGCCTGCGAGCGCAGGCGCGATCACCTCGTCGGAGATGCGCCGGTAGTTTTCCAGGCCGCGCTTGTAAGTGTCGCCATAGCCCTTGATCAGGCGGGCCGACTCCGCAATCTCGCGCGCTAGGTCGGTGCCGAGAGGCGCGGCGGCGCGGATCGCGGCAAGCCAACGCTCGATCTCGGCCTGCTCCTCGACGAAGCGGAAGGAATACGGCCGCCACCAGCGCAGGCCGGCGAGCAGGCGCAGACGCAGGAAGCCCCACACGGTCGTGCTGCGCACATGCATGGAGATGTGGAACGGTCGCTGCCTGAGAAGCCAGCGTGCCGCGGCGAGCGGCAGCATGGCCGCGATTTCCTCGTTGCCCGGCTTGAAGTGCTCGGTGATTTCCAGAGGTTCGTGCTCACTCGCACGAACCTCCTTTCGCACGCGCTCGAGGCGTTCACGCGAGGTCTTGGCCTGGGCCACGCGGATCACGTCCTCGAAGGACATGCGCACGGCGAGATGGCGCGCCACCTCGCGCACCAGCTCGGCCGGCAGTCCTTCTAGCCGATCGAGATAGAGGGCGGCATACTTTCGGTCCTGATAGGCAGCGAGTCGCCGGATGCCCTCCTCCACCACGTCGAGACTGGCAGCGGGAAAGCCCCTGCGGGCACGCGCGATCAGATCCTCGACGCCCGACATCGCGGTCTGGCGCTTGCGATGCTCGCGTACTGCCTGCTCCAGTTCGCCGCGCGCGTGGCCTCGGCCGAAGGCGAAGGCTGCAAGGTTGGTGTCGACGGATTTCCCGGCATGCCGGATCGCCGCCTCGAAAGCGGCATCGGGAATCGGCAGCCGGCCCGAGCCCGCCAGCGCCCCCAGCAGCACGGCGTTGATGACGCCACCCGCCTCCTCGGCGGCCTGGTCCATGTCGAACAGGATCTGCTCCTTGCTGCGCTCCTTCACCGCGCGCAGCAGGCGGCCGACATCGAAACTGCCGTCGCCCATCGCCATGCGCTCGCCGATGGCCAGTACCCGGTGTGTGGACGCAATCAGCGTCGTGCGCTCGGGCGTCACGAAGCCGTTGAAGATCATGCGGCCGGCTTCCAGCAGCTCGGTGGCCAAGGCGACATCGACCTCGCCGATCGCCGGATTGAGCGCCAGCACCGACGACGACTGGCCACGTGCCGGCATGACCTCCAGGTAATAGGTCGTGGCACCCGTGCGTTGCGCGACTCCTGGAATCTGCGTGGCCTGCACGCCCAGCCCCTGGCCTTGCGCGGCCGAGACGATCCAGTCGCACAACACCCCGCCGCCGTCGCCGCCAAGCGCGCCGACCAGGATCGTGACCGGTCGACTCAAACGCCTTTCTCCAGCCGGATATCGACCTCGCGCTCGACGAAGCGCCATTCCGGCGAGGCGCGGAGCCTGGCCAGCAACTCATCGAACCGCGGCTCGGCAGCCGGCGCAAACTCGAACCACGTAAGGAAATCGAAGGCGGCCCCCGGCTGGTCCCGGCAATGAACCAACTGGCGCGAGACGGCGGTCAGGTACTCGCGGCCGATCGCAATATGTTGGGATTGCTCCTCCAGAACGGCCCGGCGCTCGTCCTGCGCCAGCGTCCACCAGGCCGCCGACTTGGTGATCGGAATGAGAACAGCCCGGGTTGCCGCTGGGCGTCCGAGCACCGATGGCATCGCATCCAGAACATGCTTCTCGGCAGCGTTCGTATAGCGCAGGTTGCTGGTTACGCCCGAGAGCGTCCATGCGGCGTCTGCAAGACCTCGAGCGCCCTTCTCGACGCGCGCGACAGACGCCAGCGGAGCTCCCGCCAAGGCCGTTTGCCGGAGGACTTTCCAAGTTCCATGTGAACTACCGCTGAAGACGATGGTATCAGGCATACGTCAGGACTCCAATGATGGCCAAGCGCAGGCGCCATTTCAGGCGGTCCCACCAGCCGGGGTTCTGCACGATATCGGCTCGGTAGAACGACGGGCAGAGTACGGCAGCATCGGCCACCTCGCCGCAAAGCCCGCAGCCGACGCAGCCGTTGTTGACGTGCGCGACAGGGTCGGAGCGCAGCGGATCGGGGCTGGGTTTCACCACCAGCGACGGACAGCCCGAAAGACGGATGCAGGAATGGTCGCCGGTGCAGACCTCGTCGTCGACGCCGTAGCGCGTGCGGAACACGCGCTCGCCGCGCTTGAGCTGGGCCGCGATCTGCGGTCGGATGCGGCGCTGGCGGGCGAGCTGGCATTCGCCGTCGGCGACGATGACTTTTAGCCCCTTGTCGGGCGAATTCATCGCCTCGCGCAGACTGCCGAGCATCGTCGCGACATTGTAGGTCCGGATCGTACGCAGCCACTTTACGCCCATGGCTTTCAGCGTGGCGGCAATATCCGACGTCGTCTCGCCGTCCCGCCGGTTGCCCGCAGTGTTGGGAATGAACTGCGCGCCGGTGGCCGAGGTGTAGCCGTTCTGCATGATGACCAGGACGCGATCGCCGCGGTTGAACATCGCCGAGGCGACGCCGCTCAGCAGTCCGTTATGCCAGAAGCCGCCGTCGCCCATGACCGATATCGTGCGCCGTTCCATCACCGGCGCGACCGCTCCGGCCGCCGCCAGCGACATGCCGAAGCCCAGAATAGAATTGCCAAGATTGAACGGGGCCAGCGTCGCGAAGGAGTGGCAGCCGATGTCACTCGAGATGTGGACCTTGCCGACCTCGCGCTCGAGCAGCTTGATCGCCGAGAAGACCGGACGCTCGGGGCAACCGACGCAGAAACCGGGCGGCCGGAGCGGCAGCGATCCACCGAGCAGGTGTTGGGCCTCGGCGCGGCCGATGCGCGCCGCCTCGAAACGCTCCCGCGGCTTGCTGAGGTCGATATCGTTGGCCGACTGTGCGAAGAATTTCAGCAGACCCTCGGTCACCACCTCGGCAGTGTACTCCCCCGCCATCGGCAACACGTCCTTGCCATAGATCTTGGTATCGACGTCACGCTTGCGCAGGATCGCGTGGATCGCCTGCTCGATGTAGTCGGGCGCACCTTCCTCGACAATCAGCACCGCCCGCTTTCCCTTGCAGAAGTCGGCTATCTGCCCGGGCACCAGGGGATGGGTGACATTCAGTACAAGTGTCGGGATCCGGCCTTCAAGCTCGAGGCGATCGAGACCGCGCACCAGCACATTGGTGATGCCGCCTTGCACGATGATGCCGAGGTCGCTCCGCTCACCGGGCAGGAATTCGTTCAGCCCGTGCTCGACGACGAAGCGCTCGGCGGCGGGCTGGCGGACCTCTACCTTGATCTTCTCGTGCGCATAGGTCGACGGCGGATGCGAGATGCGATCGTAGTTGTGGGCGGCCGGATCGGCCAGGCGATGGTTGCGCGAGATTGCCGGTGGCTTGTTGTCCCTGGCGACGAACTCGCCCGTGACGTGGCAGGCGCGGATGCGCAGCTCCATCATCACCGGCGTGTTAGTGGCTTCCGACAGTTCGAACGCCATCTCGGTACAGCGCACGATGGTGGGCAGCGACGGCCGCGGGTCCATCAGCCAGAGCGAGGATTTCAGCGCGTAGGCATGGGCGCGTTCCTGGATGACGGAGGCGCCCTCGCCGTAATCCTCGCCGACCACGATCAGCGCACCGCCGATCACGCCCGGCGACGCGAGATTGGAGAGCGCGTCGGCCGCCACGTTGGTGCCGACGATCGACTTCCAGGTGACGCAGCCGCGGATCGGATAGTTGATCGAGGCGCCGAGCAGCGCCGCCGCGGAAGATTCGTTGGTGCAGGTTTCGAGATGGACGCCGAGCTCGTCGAGCAGGTCCTGCGATTCGACCAGCACGTCGACCAGATGCGACACCGGCGCGCCCTGGTAGCCGCCGACATAGGCCACGCCCGCCTGCAGGATGGCCTTGGTGACGGCCAGGATGCCTTCGCCGCGGAAGACCTCGCCCTCGCCCAGTCGCAGCGCCCGCACCTCCTCGGCGAAAGAGCGCTCCGGATTGGTGCGTTGGGCAACGGGAAGAAGCGGTTGATCCAGCATGCCGGAACTATAGGGGTTAACGGCGCCGCCGACGATCCCGTTTGCCGCCCTGGATGCCGGCGGCACGGGCCTTGGCAATCAGCTCGCGGAACGGCGCCAGGAGTTTTTCGCGCACGTCGGAGGCTTCCTCCACCGCCGACAAAGCGAGGGCCACGGCTTCCAGCGTCGAGACGGCATCGGGCCGCGCCTCCTGGCGCAGATTGCCGTAGAGCGACGGCCCATCGGGGACGACCACGAAGCGGCGGAGCCTGGTCAGCCAGGCGTTGCGCCACCACAATGCCTTGGCCTGCGCCCAGTTGCCGTCGAGCACGACCAAGCCCTTGAGGCCGGATAGCGCTATTTCCTGGTGGGGTAGCGTCTCGCCCTTGCGATCGACCGCAATGAGCGGCCCCTGCCCGACCGCGTGCGCCGACCCGAGATAGAGCACGCCCCAGTCGCGTACTTCTGTCGGCTCCCCCAGCGCATGGCCGAGGTTGCGCCACGACAGGCCGACGGAGAGCCGGGCATGGGCGAGCGTTTCCACGAGCAGGCCCGCCGTGCCCAGCGCGTGATCCTGCTCCTGCGGATGCTGCAGGATCAGCACCGCCACCTGGTTGTCGATTGTCGGCGAACCATCGGACATGGGCGGACATATAGACCTTTTGGCGATAAACTGTCGCCATGAGCATTGCCCTCGTCGTCGTTCCCAGCGTGACCAAGCTCCCGCCCGAGACGGACGGTGCCGTCCTGGTCGGCGGCTCGCACGGCGCCATCTACGCCGCCTATCTTTCCGCCAAGGCCGGCGCCCGTGCCGCTCTTCACAACGACGCCGGCATCGGCCTCGACGAAGCCGGCGTGAGCGGGCTGGCCTGGGCCGAGCAACACGGCATGGCCATGGCCGCCGTCGCCGCGTCGAGCGCCCGCATCGGCGACGGCGAGAGCATGCTGCGCCGCGGCGTCATCAGTCGCGCCAACAAGGAGGCCGCCGCCTGCGGCGTCGTCGCCGGCCAGAGCGTCGCCGAAGCGGTGGAACGGCTGAAAGCCGCGCCATGGCCGCACCGCAAACCGGAGCCGCTAGCCGAGGGCCGCGCCCTGGCGGGCCACGTCGTGTGCGTCGATTCGATCTCCCTCGCCGATGCCCGCGACCGCGACCTGGTGGTGGCCAGCGGCAGCCATGGCGGCGTACCGGCGGGCGAGACGGCGGCGGCGTTCCGGCCGACGCTGGCCCTGTTCAACGACGCCGGCTTCGGCTTCGAGCACGCAGGCGTCGCGGGCCTCGCGATCCTCGACAAGGCCGGGATAGCGGGTGCCACCGTTGGCGCACTGACGGCGCGTATCGGCGATGGCCATTCGACCCTCATGCAGGGGATGCTATCCGAGGTGAACGAAGCCGCATACCGGCTCGGCGCCCGCGTCGGTGCGTCGGCGCTTGCCTTGGCGCTCTCCGTGGCCGAAAAAGCCCGCTGAGCGTCATTGGGGAGAAGACCGGGGCATGGCCGCCGTCAACGTGAAATCCGAGATCGCGGGCAATGTCTGGAAGATCCAGACCAAGCCCGGCGACCGCATCGAGGTCGACGGCGAGATCATGATCCTCGAATCGATGAAGATGGAAATCCCGGTGCTCTCCCCAAAGGCGGGTACCATCAGGGAGATCAAGGTCAGCGAAGGCGAAGCCATCGGAGAAGGCCAGCTCGTCGCCATTCTCGATGCGTAGCAGCGCCGTCGCCATGGACATCGCCCGCCTGTGGGCGCCCGACAATCTGCGCCGGGCGGCGCCGGGCGTTGCCCTGTGTGCCGCCATCGCGGCCGTGGCCTTCATCGCCGATACGCGAAGCCTGCTGCGGTTCGGCGCGGTCTGGGTGCCGCCGCTCATCCTCACCCTGGTCATCGGCATGGCGCTGCAGCCGCTGTCGGCGCGGCCGGTCCTCAAACCCGGCCTGGAATTCGCCGGCCGCACCTTGTTGCGCGTCGGCGTCGCCCTGTTCGGCGCCCGGCTGACCTTCGACCAGCTCGTCGACGACGGCGCAATGCCGATCCTAGTGGCGCTGGCGGCCGTTGGCTGCACGATCGCCTTCGGCGCCTGGGCGGCACGTTTCTTCGGCCTCAGCCGCGATTTCGGCCTGCTGACCGGCTGCGCCACCGGCGTGTGCGGGGCCGCGGCGGCAATGGCTGCGTCCGCGGTCCTGCCCAAGCACGAGAATTCGGACCGCGACCTCGCCTTCACCGTGATGGGCGTCAACTTCCTCAGCACGGTGGTGATGGTCCTTTACCCGCCGCTGCGCGAGATGCTGGGCTATTCCCTGTTCGAGATGGGCGTGTTCCTGGGCGGCGCGATCCACGACGTGGCGCAGGTTGCCGGCGCCGGCCAGACGATGGGCGAGAAAGTATTGAGCGACGCCATCATCACCAAGCTGCTGCGCGTGGCGTTCCTGCTGCCGGCGATCGCCGGCATCGCCTGGTGGGTGTCTCGGAGCGGCGGGCCGGTGAGCGACGCCCGCCCTGCCCCGCCCATCTTTTTGTTCGGCTTCCTGGCGCTCGCCGCCCTCAATTCGACGGGCGTGATACCGCCCACCGTTCAGGCGGCGGTGACGCAAATCTCGTCGTTCCTGATCATCACCGCGATCGCGGCACTCGGCATGAAGACCTCGCTGCTCGCGCTGGCGCGGATCGGCATGGGTCCGGTGATGCTGCTGATCGCCGAGACCGTGTTCATCGGCCTGCTGGTGATCGGCCTGATCTACGGCTTGCGCGCCATCGGACTTTAAGTACTGGGGCTTTGAAGGCTCACGCCCGCGCGCTCGGGCGCGACGAGACCGCGTTCCACCACCGTGTCAGGTTGGCGTGATCCTCCGGAATCGGCAGCTTGAGCGCGCCCCGTGCCGTCAGCAGCGCCACCTGTGCGGTGATGTCGGCGATGTTGTAGCGGTCGACGCCGATGAAGTCGCGGCCTTTCAACTCGCCATCGAGCCAGCGCATGCGCGCCACCAGCTGCTGGCGACGCTGCTCGCCCCAGGGCGCCACCTGCGGTCGCTTGCCGACCCAGAACGGATGCGTATGCACGAACACGTCGATGGTGGGCAGCAGCAGCTCGAGTTCCATCCGCCGGTTCCACATCTCGACCTGGGCTCGTTCGATCGTCGACCGGCCGAACAGCGGCGGTTCGGGAATGGTCTCCTCGAAATAGCGGCAGATCGCCACCGACTCCGCGATCGGGGTCCCGTCGTCCAGCTCGAGCACCGGCAGAGTGCCCAGAGGGTTTTTCGCGAGAAACGCCTCGGCCTTGTGCCCCGCCGTCTCCATGTCGAATTCCTCGATCGGCAGGGAGACCCGCTTCTCGGCCATGAAGATGCGGACGCGGCGCGGATTGACGCCGTTCTTGAGGCTGTAGAGCTTCATGTTCCCGGCTTGGTTCCCGTCGCCCGCACGACATCGCCCCAGGTGTCGATCTCCTTCTTGATGAACTCGGAGAACTGAAGCGGCGAACCCGGCGCCGGTATGGCGGCGCGCTGCTCGATCTGGCGGATCACCGCCGGGTCGTTGAGCAAGGCCTGGATGTCCTTGTTCACCTTGGCGACGATCTCCAGCGGCGTGCGCGCCGGCGCGGCAAGCCCCGACCAGCCGGCGGCGTCGAACCCCGGCAGCGTCTGGGCAATGGTCGGCACCTTGTCGAGCGGTGCCGGCGCCGGACGGGCCGTGGTCACTGCCAGCGCCTTGATGCGTCCCTCGACGATGTGATTGAGCGCCGCCGACGTGCTGTCCATCATCAGCATGACATGACCGCCCAGCAGATCGGTCATGGCCGGGCCGCTCCCCTTGTAGGGAACATGCACGATGTCGAGTTTCGCCCGGAGCTTGAACAGTTCCATGCTGAGATGCTGCGACGTGCCGGGCCCGGCCGAGGCATAGGAAAGCTTGCCGGGCTCTTTGCGTGCCAGCTCGATGAGCTCGCCCAGCGTGCTCGCGGGGAAGCGCGGGTTGGCCACGATCACCAGCGGCACCAGAAAGATGTTGGAGATCGGCAGGAAGTCGACCAGCGGCTTGTAGGGCAGGTCGGGAAACAGGCTGGGATTGACGCCGAACGTGCCGCTGGAAACCACCATCAGCGTGTAACCGTCGGGCGCCGCCGCCTTGCCGAACTCCGTCGCCGGAATGCCGCTGCCGCCACCCTTGTTCTCGACAATGACCTGCTGCTTCCAGACGTCGGTCAGCTTCTCCGCCATCATCCGGGCGAAGATGTCGGCTGCCTGGCCCGGCGGGAATGGCACGACGAAGCGCACCGTCTTGCTGGGCCATGGTGCCTGGGCAATGGCAGGGGCCGCCAGCAAAGCACCTGCGGCACCGGCCACAGCCATCGCGCGGCGACGTGTCGGGTTCGAATGCATTCTCGCCTCCCTATTTTTCGGACGGCACGCTAGCACAGCCGGCGTGAAAAGACTCGGACTACCGACGTCTCAGACTCGACACAATCGACGGCAGAATGAGCCGCTTGGCTGGGAGCCGATTTCGTGACCGATCGCTACTACGAGGATTTCAAGATCGGCGACCGGTTCGTGAGCGGCAGCATGACCATGACCGAGGCCGGCATCGTCGAGTTCGCCCGGCAATGGGATCCGCAGCCGTTCCACATCGATGCGGAATTCGCCCGGAAATGGACCTACGGCGGCCTGATCGCTTCGGGTCTGCACACCATGTGCGTGACGCTGCGGCTGTGGCTCGATCTCGGAATCCTGCGCGCCAGCAGCCTGGGATCTCCCGGCATCGGCGAAGTCCAATTCCCGAGGCCGGTTCGTCCGGGCGACACGCTGCGGGTGGTCACCGACATCGCCGAACTTCGGCTGTCCTCGTCCAAGCCGGATCGCGGCGTCGCGCGCATCCGCCAGGTCACGATCAACCAGCGCGACGAGCCGGTGATGGAACAGGAGACCACCGTCTTCCTGAAGCGGCGGGTGCGGTCTTAGACGAACGACTCAACGCCAGGCGAAGACCGGCTGCTCGAAATGGTCGACGCGCGTGTCGCGCCCGGCCAGCGCCACCTCGCGGAACTGGTAGAGCACGGCCGCCGTCGGCGCATTGACCGTGGCGACCGGCAGCGGCAGGCGGATGATCGGCCGGTCCGACTCCTCGATTGCCACGATCTCGGGCGAGCCTTCCCGGAAAAGCTCGGCGCAGCGGATGCGGTAGGCGGCGGCGACTTCCGCCGGATTGGGCGTCACCTTCACGCCGCCCGGGATCCACACCACGACGGGTGCGATGAGATAGCCGGAGCGCGTCGGATAGTCGTCGAGCGTTCCCAGGACATCGGCGGAGGCGGCCGAGACGCCGAGCTCCTCTTCCAGTTCGCGCAGCGCCGCCTGCTCGATGGTTTCGCCGGGATCGAGCCGGCCGCCCGGAAGGGCCCACTGCCCGCCGTGCGCGCGCAGCCTGGGCGTGCGCTTGGTCAGCAGGAACGCGGCTTCGCCGGGCGAGTCGGATTCAACGACGACGATGGCCACCGCGGCGTGCTTGAGCGTTCCAGCCTCCTCGCGGCGGCGCCGGTCGAAGCGCCCAAGGCGGTCGGCGATCTCGTCTCGAAGGTTTGAGTCAAAGCGGAAAGACGTCACGCCGCGGCCGGCCTTCTAAAAGTCCAGACGACAGCGGGCGGCATATTGCGCCAGATGCGGCCGCCGCGGGTGCCGACCAGGCGCAGGCCCTGGCGCAGGGCGCTCGGCACGGGCGGCGTCGGGCCGTAGGTAAACTGGACGAGTGCGCCGCCTCGCGGCAGCGCCTCGAACACGCCGTGCACGATGCCGTTCACGATATCCGTCGGCAGCGACAGCAGCGGCAGACTGGAAACGACGGCGGCGATCGGGGCGATCCCGTTCTCGGCCAGCAGCTCCGGCAGGCGCGCCGCGTCGCCCTCGATGATCCGCGGCTCCGTGAAGTGGCGGCGCAGGAAGGCGGCCAGCTCGGGATCGCGTTCGACCAGGGCCAGCCGCGTCGGCGGAATGCCGGCGGCCAGGAGCGCCTTGGTGACCTCGCCGGTGCCTGCTCCCAGTTCGACGACATGACCGGGCCGGCCTCCTAGGGCGTTCACCGTCTCGCGCGCCATGGCCTCGGTCAGCAGTCGGCCGCTCGGAATCACCGAGCCCATCGCAAAGGGCCGGCGCAGCCAGCGTTTCAGGAAAAGGGCCGTGCCGGCACGCGAATCGAGGCCGTGGCGTGATTCAAACGTGGGCATGGCGCGACGCTAGCAGATTACTGGGCGGGCTGCATCGACGGGTCGACGGCCCGCGGCGCGGGAGCGGCCTCGAAGACGGTCCTCGTATGGCGCATCTGCTCCAGGGCATTCACCACCGACACGTAGACCGCCGCCGCATAGGGCAGCGACTGGACGATCATGAAGACCGCCCAAAGCCTCGCCTCGGGGTCCACGACGCCATTGTTGACCCACAGGGCCGCAGCACCGAGCCACAGCAGGACCGCGAGCACCAACTCGCCGCGCGCCATGCCGAGCGCCATGCCCAGGGTGGCGCGCTCGTCCATCTTCGGCGTGCGCATGAAGGGGAGCCGGGAGGTCGCGAGGCCATAGATGACCGCGCGGCCCACCGTATAGGTGAGCGCGAGGCCGGCCAGCGACGCACCGACGCTCTGGCGGAAGGTGCATTTCACGCGGTCGAAATAGAGGCCGAAGGAATAGAGCAGCTTGAAGACGAAGATGCCGATCGTGGGCAGGATGAATTCCGCCGGCGGCAGGCCGACCGGCTTGATGCCGAACAGCGGCGGCAGCAGCACGGCCAGGAGCCAGGCGAGGCCGGCCCAGGTGAAGATCAGATTGAGCGCGTCGGCGAACCACGGCGCCCAGCCCGCCACGAAATGATACTTCTGTCCCAGCGTGAGCTTGGTGCTGTTGTTCAGCATCTTGCCGGCATGCGCCTTCATGATCTGCATGGCGCCGTAAGCCCAGCGGAAGCGCTGCTTCTTGTAGCCGGAGAAATGGTCGGGGGTGAGGCCCTTGCCGAAGCGCTCGCGGCTGTACATCGCGCCGTAGCCCTGCTCCATCAGGCGCAGCCCGAGCTCGGTGTCCTCGGTGATGCACCAGGTCGCCCAGCCGCCCATCTCTTCCATCAGGTCGCGACGCACCAACGTCATGGTGCCATGCTGGATGATGGCGTCGTACTCGTTGCGCAGGCACATGCCGATGTCGAAGAAGCCGGCATATTCCCAGTTCAGCATTTCCTTGAAGCGGTCGCCGGTCCAGTCGCGATGGTCCTGCGGCGCCTGCACGTAGCCGATCTTGCGGTCGTCGAAATACGGCACCAGCGCCTTCAGCCAGTCGGGGCGCACCTCGTAGTCGCTGTCGATGACGCCGATGACCTTGGCGTCGGGCGCGGTCTGGCTCAGCACGTAGTTCAGCGCGCCGGCCTTGAAGCCCTTCATCACGTCGAAATGGAAGAAGCGGAACCGCTCGCCCAGCGACTGGCAATAGTCCTGCACCGGCCGCCACACCGCCGGGTCCTTGGTGTTGTTGTCGATGACGATGACTTCGTAGTCGGGATAGTCGAGCGCAGCCAGGGACTCCAGCGTCTGGATCACCATCGCCGGCGGCTCGTTGCAGATCGCCAGATGCAGCGAGACTTTGGGCCACGCGCGATTGACCGGCTGGCGCGCGATCATCTCGGCCGCCGGCAAAGCCTCGCGCGACCAGCGCCGGCGCCAGATCGTCTCGACCATCTCGAGCGCCTGCATCAGCGCCATGACGAGGCTTATCGCCAGGAAGAAGGCGAGCACGCCCCAGCCCACCATCTCGGCCGCCAGCATGTAGCTGCCGGCCGCGACCGAACCGCCGTAGACGACCGCGCTGGCCGACAGTGCCGCGAGGCCGCAGAAGGCGATCAGTCCCGCCGTGCCGAGGTTGCGCCAGCGCCACAGGAAGAACAGCATCAGCGGCAGCGCCGCCGCCACCGACCAGGCCGCGCAAGCTGCCCACTGCGGAAAACGATCGATGGTGCCGGTCCAGCTGAACTTCTGCTGGCGGTCGGCGTTCCACAGGCCCCAGTAGCCGCCGGCCTTGCCTTCGAGATCGTAGGACTTCCACGGCTGGTCGACGGCCTCGACCACGAAATGCTCGATGTTCTGGCTGCGCAGCCAGGCCACGGCGTCGCGCACGTTCTTGGCCTGCTCGGCCGGCGTCGCGTGCTTGACCAGGCCGCTGCCCGGGCTGCGGCGCGAGGCGCCGTTCGACGGCCAGCCGACTTCGGTCACGATGATGTTCTTGTTCGGATAGGCCTGCTTCAGCATGGCGATCCGGCTTTTCAGATAGTCCAGCGGCGTCTCGTCCGACTTCTCGTCCCAGTAGGGCAGGATGTGGACGGCGAGATAGTCGACCTCGCGCGCGAGTTCCGGATAGTGCAGCCACACATGCCACGGCTCGGCGGTGCTGACCGGCACCTTGACGTTGCGCTTGACGTTGCGGATCTCGCGGATGAGCTGGGCCGGGCTGGTGGCGTTGGGATCGCGCAGATCCTTCTGGCCGTCCCAGCGCAGGATGTTCTCGTTGCCGACCAGCACGCGCTCGACGCTCGGGTTCTGGTTGGCCATGCGGATCAGCGCCCGGGTTTCCTCGGCATTGACCTCGCTCGCCTCGCGGCCGAACTGCTGCTTGGCTTCGTTGGCGCTATAGATCCACGCGCCGGGCACCAGCTTCAGCCCGTTTTTCGCCGCGAGTTCCGGCATGACGTCGCCGCCGTCCGTCGTGCGGTAGGTGCGCACGTACTTGACCTTGCCGCCCAGCATCTCGAAGTCGCGCTCGATCTGCTCCTTGCGCGGCTTGATGGCGGCAGTGGGGGTGTCGGCGACGGCGGTGCGGAGGAAGCTCCAGATGCCGCTCGCCTTGGCCTCGAGCGGGTCCTGGTCCTTGGCCCACGGCGCATAGGTGACGCCGTGCAGGGGCCCTTCGACGTTCGCCGCGTCAACCTTGCCGTCGAGCAGGCGCCAGCCTCCGATCGTGGCTGCGACGACGAGCAGAAGTACCAAACCCTGACGGATCATATGGAACGATCGCTCCGACTATCCGCCGGTGGTGCAAGCCGTCGTTGGGATCGCGGTCGCATGTCTCCTGCGGACGATGACCGTCGACGCAAGGACCGTGCCGGATCAGCTCAACCGAGGAGCCGATAACCACGCAGTGCGGCGGACCTCTTGGAGGCTTCCTTGCGCCCGATTTCCTCGTCTGCGACCCTTCGCAGACGATGAGGCGACCGGGGCGATCTATAGCCGGGCCTCCAGAAACGGTAAAGGGACTGCAAGCGAAGATGGCCAAATTGCCCAAATCTCCGCTGGCAACCGCCGCCTGGCTTCGCCAAAACCCCACAGCGCATGATTGACCAAGATCCCGCCCCCGCGTCCGTACCGGCCCACCTGGCCGTCCGATACCGCCCCGCGGACCGTTACGGTTTTCTGGCTGGAGCAGGCGCACGCCTGCGCTACGCGGTGTGGAACGCCCCAGGAACTCCCCGCGGCACCGCGGTCGTCCTGACCGGCCGCGGCGAGTTCATCGAGAAGTACGCCACCGAGGTCGTGGCCGACCTGATGGACCGCGGCTTCACTGTCTACGCCATGGATTGGCGCGGCCAGGGCCTGTCGGACCGGCCCCTGCCCGACCGCGGCAAGGGCCATATCGACAATTTCACCACCTACATGGCCGACCTCGGGCTGTTCCTGGAGACCGTGGTGGCCCCCACGGCGCCCCGGCCCGTCCTGGCGCTCTGCCATTCGATGGGCGCCCATATCCTGATGCGCTACCTGGCCGAGAACGGATCGGGACCGCTGTCGGCCGGCGTTTTCGTCTCGCCGATGACTGCGCTACGGCGCGAGGCCATGCTGCGCTCGATCCTGATGCTGATGCCCGAGGTGCCCGCCGTCGAGGATCGCTATCTCTTCGGCACAGGCCCGTTCGTGCTGCTGGCCCGGGAGTTCGCGTCGAACTTCGTCACCCACGACGAGCGGCGCTACCGCTTTACGGAAGAGTGGTTCGCCGCCGATCCCCGGCTCAGCCTGGGCGGCCCGACCATCGGCTGGTCGCGCCAGGCCGTGCGCTCGATGACGGCGGCGCTCGCTCCCGGCTACCTCGAGCGCATCGACCTGCCGCTGCTGCTGATCACGGCCGGCGAGGATCGCCTGATCGATCCGGCGAACCACGGCCCCATCGTCGCCCGGCTGCGCCATGGCGAGCACTTCACGATCGCCGAGGCCCGCCACGAGATCATGATGGAGACCGACGACATCCGTCTCAGGTTCTGGGAGGCCTTCGACCGGCTGGCGAAGGGCGTCCTGGGCCGATGACCGAACTTCAGATGCTGGCGATCGCCGGCGCCTTCATCGTGGCCGGCATCGCCAAGGGCGCGATCGGCATCGGCCTGCCGCCGATCGCCGTCGGCCTGATGACGCTCGCCCTGCCGCTGGGCGACGCGCTGGCGATCATGACCATCCCGACGCTCGCCACGAACGTCTTCCAGGCGCTCTACGGAAGACAGTTCCTGGCGCTGCTGCGCCGCTTCGGCACGATGGCCGCCGCGGCGGTGATCGGCGTGATCGCCGCCGTGGTCATCCTCGGCAAGCTCGGCTCGCCCGGCACCGTCGGCTGGCTCGGCCTGGCGATGGTGCTCTACGCCCTGCTCGCCCTGTTCGCCTGGCGCCCGGTCATGCCGCGTGCCGCCGAACCGTGGGCCAACCCGCTGATCGGCCTGGCGACCGGCGCCGTCACCGGCATCACCGGCATCGCCGCCGTGCCGTTCCTGCCTTACATGCAGTCGCTGCAGATTTCGAAGAACGAGCTGATCCAGGGCCTCGGCATCCTGTTCGTGGTCATCACCGCAGCCCTTGCCGCGGCCCTTGTCCAGCAGAACGTCTTCGACACCGCCAACCTGATCGGCGGCGTGGCGGCCGTCGTGCCCACCTTCATTGGCATGTGGATCGGCCAGAAGGTCCGCCATGCCGCCTCGCCGGAAACCTTCCGCAGGATTTTCCTCTACGGCATGCTGGCGCTCGGCCTGCACATGGCGCGCGGCTTGCTGTAGGATCGCCGGCCATGCCCCTGCTCAACCACAAAGTCACCATCTGCAGCATCCCCGAGCTGCCGCAACATTGCTCGGCCGGCATCACCCATGTGCTGTCGATCATCGACACAAACGAGCCGCGCCCGCGCGCGCTCGACAGCTATCGCGGCGTCGATCACGAGTTGATCCGCTTCGACGATGTCGTGGCCGAGTATCCCGGCTTCGAGGCCTGCACGCCGGCCCATATCGAGCAGGTGCTGGCGTTCGGCGAGAAGGTGCATGCCCACCCGACCGGCCATGTCCTGGTCCATTGTCATGCCGGCATCTCGCGCTCGACCGCGGCGGCCGCCATCCTCATGACCCAGCACGCGCCCGGCGAAGAGGAAGCCGCCTTCCTGAAGCTGCTCGGCATGCGCAAGCACGGCTGGCCGAACACCCGCATGGTCGAGTTCGCCGACCAGCTGCTCGGGCGCGACGGCGCGATGCTGCGCGCCCTCGTCGCCTACCGCCGCGCGCTGCTGCAGGCCAAGCCGCACCTCAGCGAGATCGTCCGCAACATCGGCCGCGGCCACGAACTGCCGGTGTAGCGCCCGAGGGCCGTTGCGTTCCGTGTCACACCCCAAGGTGTCACACCAAGTTGAGACAAATGTTGTGACACAGGTTGAGCGCCCCACCTGTGACATCGTCCAGAATCTGACCCCTTGGCCCCACCTCGGGCGGCCGCAGATGACCGTCGAAACTCAGTCCTCGGACGCGTTTTTCGCGCCTCGGTCCACCCCACTGCCGGACGGATCGTCGGCGGGAGCGTCCTTGTGCTTGCTACTCACGGCTCAATGGTCGGGTACCGACTACCCGCCAAAGGCCGCGGGACCTCCCCTCATCCTCCAGGGATCGTAACCGGCGGGCGCGCCGGCCGGGGCATGGCCAAATGTGCGGATCGGCGTCGGCGCGGCCTTTAGAAGGCAGGCCTCGTGCGACGATAGCAAAAACTTAGGCCGAATCCGGCTGAACCTGTGAATCGCCTTTTGCAAATCAGCCCCGCGCATTTCACCAGGCTGCTAGCACTGCCAGCACAAAGCCTTACCTCATGCTGAGGAGGCTGCGGAGCAGCCGTCTCGAAGCATGGGGTACAGCACGATTGGTCCCACCCTTCGAGACGGCGCTACGCGCCACAGGGCGGGGGTTGCCCCGCCCGACTCAGGGTGAGGTATTACCGCCCCTTCATCGGCAGGCCGCCGAGATGGGTGCCGGCATCGACGATCAGGAATTCACCGGTGATGTTGCTGGCGCTGGTGAGGAAGAAGATCACGGCCTCGGCCATCTGCTCGGGCGTGCCGGCCTGGCGGAGCGGCGTGGTCTGCTCCTGGGCATCGCGCATCTTCTCGTAATTCTCCTGGCCGAGCGCGCCCAGCAGCCAGCGCGTCTGGATGAAGCCCGGGCACACCGTGTTGACGCGGACCGCCGGCCCGAACCAGCGCGCCAGCGAGAGCGTCAGCGTGTTGAGCGCGCCCTTCGAGGCCGCATAGGGAATCGACGTGCCGACGCCCATGACGCCCGCGATCGAGGAGATGTTGACGATCGAGCCGCGGTCCTGGTGCTCGTCCCACTGCTTCTTCATCGTCGGATAGACGGCGCGGCTCATCATGTAGGGGCCGGTGACGTTGACGCGCAGGATGCGGTCGAAATCCTCGGGCGTCACGCCCTCGAGGTCGCCCTGGCTCTGGAACTTGGTCGTGCCGGCGTTGTTGATCAGCCCGTCGACGCGGCCCCATTTCTTCATGGTCTCGGTGGCCAGCTTGCGGCAGTCGGCGTCCTGGCCCATGTCGGCCTGCACGAGGATGGCGTCGACGCCCTTGGCCTTCACGGCGGCGTAGGTCTCGTCGGCTTCCTTCTTGCTCTTGGTGTAATTGATGGCGACATTCCAGCCGCGTCCCGCGAGGTCGACCGCGCATGCAGCGCCGAGGCCCGTGGCCGAGCCCGTCACGATTGCCACCTTGTTCGTCTTTGCCCCGTTCGATTTCGCCATGTCGTTTTCTCCCCGATATCTCGCGGCACCCTTCTTAAGCTAGGATAGCACCCCATGGCAGACCTGTTTTCGCTGAAGAACCGCGTGGTGTTGCTGACCGGCGCGTCGCGCGGCCTGGGCCGCGACATGGCGCTCACGCTGGCCGGCGCCGGCGCCACCGTGCTCTGCGCCGGCCGCTCCGTGAAAGAGCTCGAGGCCACGGCCCGGGCCATCACCAGGAAGGGCGGCAAGGCCCATGTCGTGCCGATCGACATCACCAACGAGGAGTCCGTCTGCACCCAGGTGCGGGCGATCATCCGCAAGCACCGCCGCATCGACGTGCTGGTGAACAATGCCGGCGTCATCCACCGCCAGGACATCGTCGACACCGCGACCGCCGATTTCCGCAAGGTGATCGAGACCGACCTGATCGGCCAGTTCGTGCTCTCGCGCGAGGTCGGCCGCCACATGCTGGCGCGCCAGTACGGGCGCATCGTCAACATCTCCTCGGTGCTGGCTGTCCTCGGCCGCGCCTCGGTGGCGGGCTATGTCTCGGCCAAGCACGGGCTGACGGGCCTCACCAAGAATCTCGCGACCGAATTCGGCCCCTACGTCACCGCCAATGCGATCGCGCCGGGCTACATCCGCACCGAGCTCAACGTCCCGCTGCAGAAGAACAAGGATTTCAACGCCCTGCTCGAACAGCGCACCGCCTCGCAGCGCTGGGGCAAGCCGGACGACCTGCGCGGCGCCTTGCTCCTGCTCGCCTCCGATGCCGGCGCCTATATCACCGGCCATACGCTGGTGATCGACGGCGGCATGTCGACGATCCTGGCCTAGATATCATGACGGGCATTCCGCGCTGGGTGATGCTGCTGCTGGGCGCGGCGCTGGTTGCGTTCGGCATCGCCGCCTCGCAGGGCTGGATCCGCGATCCCTCGCTCGCCAAGGCGGACTATCTCGGCACCACCGGAGTCTCGGCCGAAGAAGCCAAGCTCTACCGCGCGGTGCCGTTCGAATGGCGGGTCAACAGCACCGCCGGCTCCTTCAAGGGCAACGACACCGCCCATATCCGCATCGATTCCTCGGGCGAGCGCACGATACTATGCGGCTGGGTCCGCCTCGACAAGGGCGGCGCCTCGATCCGCGCCACGCGCTGGCTGAGCGAAGCGCGCCTCGCGATCGGCGACATCAAGGTGACGGCGCTGTTCATCGCGCCGGTCGAAAAGACACCGGGCGACGGTCTGAACGCGGGCTGCCTGCGCATCGACGGCGACGTGAAGCCGCCGCAGGACGCGCCGCTCGTACTCGAAGGCCAGCCGGTGCGGGAGTAGCGACCACGACGTCTCTTCATCAGGCATGGGAGGCCGTACAGTCCAGACTGAAAATACTGAACCGTTGCCGTTCTCTCCCGGCCAGTGGTCTCTCATTGAACGCCTACACGCGAATTTTAATGATCGCGAAGCGCACACTCATTTGCCCACCACTAAGTCTTGTTGATTTCCGCCTGAACATATCGCACGCAGGAACTCAGCCAGCGTCTGAGCGCGTCCGGACTTTCTGGCCCACGAGCGTGCACGTCATGAGGGCCCTCGGGGCCAGGCCAAGCCTGTTCTGACCAGCGCGCGTCGTTTGCCAAATGAATGGCGGTCCAATCGAGCTCGTTTGCACTAGGTGAATAGTCAACGGGGCGAAAAGAGCTTGCCACTTCTTGTTCAAGAGGAACATCTCCGAAGTCTCGGACCTCGTCTGCCGCGGCAACGCGAGCGTTTTCGGGGTGTTGCTCGGCCCTTGCGAGCTGACGACCGGTATTTTCTAGATAACTCCGAAGAGCATCAAAATGCCAGTGCGGGTGCGCTGCCCCATTTCCCTGGAAAATGTCCTTCTGCTTTTCGACTTTTTGAACGCCCGACCATTCGGCTCGAAATAATTGCAGTTTCGGCGCGTCCTGAACTCCCTTGAATATTGTGATCGAGGACGAGTGAAATCGCAGTTTGTTAGAACTAGCCCTTATCTCTGGAGACCACTGTTCGTACCAACTCATCCAATAAGTGGGCGATTCGCTCGAAGCTGATTCGATCAGTGGCACTATCGGTATTCTGAGGCCAGTATCCCGCAATGCCGTTTCGCTGTGGAAACGCTGGCACACAAGTGTTGCAGTTGTGCCGGCCGGCTCTTCAAAAAAGGGCCGGTAGCTCTTTGCAGATCCCGGAAGTATGTCACCAAGCGCGCTTGCGGCAGCGTGCCAATGATGCTTGACCTCGTCTCTCCTCTTCGAAAGCAGAGGCATTTGTCAGAGTCCGTATAGCGATCGAACCAATTCTTCGATCTTTGATCTAGGTGCCGTGGAAAGCCCCGTGTCGGTGATCACCTTACCGAAGAATGCTAACTCGGTAATGGTGCGATCGCTCGTAGCGCTCGACTGTAGTCTTCCGACCAGATCAGGCAGATAAACTTGCTCCGAATATCGCTTGCTGAGGTTTAGCTGGCCTCCACCAACAGTAGGACAGATTTCTGCGAGCAGTTGCCCAAAAAATGCTGAATTGAATATGGCGACGTATGCATGAAAAACATCGTCGTCTGGAATAAATCGTGGCGACTTCCATTTTTGCAGCCATCCATACCCTTGAACAACCACATGATCGCCGTCGCCATCATAGGCGAAGGATCCCGCCTGTCCGAAGTATGAGGAGACGATTTTCTTGCTTGGAACTCGGAGCCACTTTCTATCTTCTCCAAGCTCCCACCATCGGTCTTTCTTGCCGCGACGCTTTTCTAGGATAGGCTTAAACTTCAGCAGATGGTCTTTGAAGGTTGGAAGTTCGTCGTACAGCATGTCTTCCGAGTCTATGAGCGGCATGTCCGGTGATTTCGGGTAAAATATATATGAACCGGGCAAAACCTGACCGCCTCGAATGTTGTGATTCTCTGCTACGCGTCGAAACCAGTTCCGCTCCTTCTCTCTTAAGGTTTGCCATTGGTCACCGCGAATGATGAACGCAGCACGGGGGGCCGGCAGCGCTCCCTGCTTTACCTCAAAAAGCGAACTGACCGTGGTGGTGACGTGATCAGCAATGTTTTCGCGTTCCCGCCGGAGAGTTTGCGGAGACGGTCGCCAATTGGCGCTAGCCCATAGGGATGTCGCTGGAAATTCGGCCAAAGTCCAAGTATCGTCACCACCGTCTCGAGCTCCTTGTGCAGTTGCTTTCCGAAGATATCGGAGGGCTTCAGGGGTGGCGTCTTTCTTTTCGCCCACCCAAAGAGAGCGATACATGTCATTCTGTCCGGTCGCACCTTTGCGAAGGACAACGCAGCCTGTTTCGACTGTAGCCAAACGGAAAAGTCCGAGTTCGCCAAATACCGCCAAAAAAGCGACCGAGGCATCATCCAGAAGATGCCGGCGCCACGCTTGCGCATACGTCATGCTTAGAACGCCCGCCGGCAGAAGTGTGCCGAGAACGCCACCCGGTACCAACGAATGCAGCCCGCGTTGAATGAAGGCCATCGATAGATCTGGCCGACCCTTCGCGTACGTTCCAAGTACCTGTGTTAGCGCCTGCCGCTGGACAGGATTGAGGTCGCGTAGCGACACAAACGGCGGATTCATCAAAACAATTTGTGCGGCCGGCCAGGGTTCATCACTTAGCGAATCCCGCCGCTCGATCAAAGTGCTGAACTTTGCTTGCGGCCAGTCGCGTCTTGCAGCCGCAAGCAAAAATTTAGTCATCTGGATGGCGTAGGCGGACTCATCAAATCCAATGAGCTTAATTTCCCCGGTGAACTTTCGATCACGTAGCGTTCTTAATGCTTCGTAAAGGATGGAACCGGAACCGCATGCGGCGTCTAGGATCGTCAGCTTCGCCGGTAGGGGCTCAATCGCATCAAGTGCCTGTTCGACCAATGCCCGCGCGAGACCTGGAGGCGTAAAGTGAACACCGCTCACAGTCTTTGCCGCGACTCTCGCTGGGTCTGGCACGCCAAACAAGTCGGACGGTCCGCGTTGAATTAGTTCAAAATGCGCTTCCTGAAACACGAGCGCTCCTGCATGCCGCACCATAAGAGACGGTAGCGTTGCTATCTGAACCGATTGCTTCAATAGCGGCGTTCGGAAGCCGGACATGAAGTGTTGAACCAGTTCGGGGCTTACGCTCTTCAGAGCCGAAGGCGCGCCCAGATCAAGATCGAATTCATCGCTCACCTTTTCAGCATGTTCACGCGCGAATGAATCGTCGTCCGACTCAAGCATTCCGCCGAGTAGCAAAAGGAAAGCCGATAACGCATCGACTTGCCTTTCATCGGAAAAATTTGAGCGCAGTCGAGCGAACGATTCGACAGCGTGCTTGGAAAGGGAGCGATTTGTGGTCGGTTGGCTATGAGCAATGTGCGCATAGAAGCGATCCAACTGTTCGATGACACTGCGCCGCGTATATCTAGATACTTCGGTCCGATCCCACCGTTGAACAACGACTTGGTCTGGCGTCATGGTTACGTGATGGAGGACGCCAGACGACCAGGCCCAACTCTTGGGGTCAACGGCCACCTCAAGTTTGTCTTGTTGTGACAAACAAAAGCTACCTCGCACGCCATCTAGCAGCACGAAATGTTCCCCAGGCGGGATCGATGCTTCTTGCGCGAACGTTGGTGTGCTTGCCAACCCTAGTTTCTTAGATAGTTCGTCGCTCATGATCGTGATGCCCGTGATTCACCCGGCGACTCGACCGAGCATCGGTTCAAGTACACCTAATATTCACGCAAGTACAGCGGTTTTGTTTTGGTCCTTGCTGGCTCTCTCCGCACGTCGACAATTAGCTACCGCCCCTATCCCTGGCATGGCTTTGCAGGACTGAACGCCTCCGCAAAAAAACGTTAGACCTCGTCGACGCCGAACGCCTGGCGCATCGCCTTCACGCCTTCCTGGTGCGGCGTCCACAGGCGGCCGCCGACCAGGCCGCCATCGACCACGAGGTCGTGGCCGTTGATGAAGCTCGATTCGTCGGAGGCCAGGAAGACCGCGGCATTGGCGATGTCGTCGGTGAGGCCGGCGCGCGGGATCGGCTGGTTCTTGGCCATGCCGGCCTTCATCGCCTCGGCATAGGAGTCGGCCTTGTCGGGCGGCAGGCCGAGCGCCTTGGCGAAGATGCCGGTGGCGATGCCGCCGGGCGAGATCGAATTCACCCGCACGTTCTTCTCGCCGAGCTGCATGGCGACGCACACGGTGAGGTGGTTCGCCGCCGCCTTGGCGGCGCCATAGACCATCGAGGTCGAATAGCCGGCGCGCCGCGCGGCGACGCTGCCGTTGTTGATGATGCTGCCCGAGCCCTGTTTCATCATCACCGGGGCGGCGTGCTTCATGCCGAGCATGACCGAGCGCACCAGGGTGGCCATGGCCGCGTCGAAGCCTTCGACCGGCACGGTCTCGATGCCGCCCACCGGCGAGGGGCCGCCGGCATTGTTGAACAGGCAGTCGAGCCGGCCCCATTTGGCGAGGCAGGCATCGATCATCGCCTTGACGTCGGCTTCGCTGGTGGCATCGGCGCGATGGAACACGCATTTGTCCTTGCCGAGCGCGGCTTCGAGCGTGCGGCCGTGCTCCTCGCGGCGGCCGGTCGCCAGGACCCTGGCGCCTTCCTTGACGAAGATCTCGGCGGTGCGGCGGCCAATGCCGCTGGTCGCGCCCGTCACGATCGTGATCTTGCCGTCGAGTCTGCCCATGGTGTTTCCTTCGTCTGCTCATCAATTGCTTCAAGGCTATCGTAAATGGCTTTTCCCGTCGTCCTGAGCGGAGCGCAGCGTAGTCGAAGGACCTCTTTTCCATCGGAGGACCGCTGAAAAAAGGTCCTTCGACTGCGCCGCCCTTCGGGCGGCTTCGCTCAGGACGACGGGAATAGCCAAATGCCCTGCCCGTATGACGGGGGAGGAATCTGGATTTCGAGCATGATACACCAGCGCCAGCAAGGAGCAGCAGATGACGGTGTTGGGTATTTTAGGCGGCAGCGGCCTCTACGAGATTGCGGGCCTCAAGAACGCCGAGTGGCGCCGGGTCGCCTCGCCGTTCGGCGAGACGTCGGATGAATTCCTGTTCGGTGTCCTCGACGGGCTGGACGTCGTGTTCGTGCCGCGCCACGGCCGCGGCCACCGCCATTCGCCGACGTCGATCAACTACCGCGCCAACATCGATGCGCTGAAGCGCTCGGGCGTCACCGACATTCTCTCGCTCTCGGCCTGCGGCTCGCTGCGCGAAGACCTGCCGCCGGGACATTTCGTGGTGGTCGACCAGTTCATCGACCGCACCTTCGCGCGCGAAAAGAGCTTCTTCGGCGAGGGGCTGGTGGCGCACGTCTCGATGGCGCAGCCGACCTGTAACCGGCTGGCCGAGGCCGTCCACGATTGCGCGCAGAAGGCGGGCTTTCCCGTGAAATTCGGTGGTACCTACATTGCGATGGAAGGGCCGCAGTTCTCGAGCCTGGCCGAGTCGAAGCTCTACCGGAGCTGGGGCTGCGACGTCATCGGCATGACCAACATGCCGGAGGCGAAACTCGCCCGCGAAGCGGAGATTTGCTACGTGACCGTCGCCATGGTCACCGACTTCGACTGCTGGCACCCCGACCACGACCATGTGCAGGTGGCCGACATCGTGCGCGTGCTGACCGAGAACGCCGAGAAGGCCAAGGTGCTGGTCGCGATGATGGCGCCGCGCCTCAAAGCGGCGCGCCCTGAAATCTGTCCCGCCGGCTGTGACCGCGCGCTGGAACACGCCCTCATCACGGGGCCCGCCGCGCGATCGCCCGAGATGGTCGCCAAGCTCGATGCCGTCGCGGGACGGGTGTTGAGGCAGTGAGTCTTCCGGACCGCGAGCGTCCCGCTCGCCTCATGAGCGCGCGGGACGCGCGCGATCCGGAAGAAATCAGATAATAGGCGCCAGCCGGTGCGCGACCAGTGACGCGTAACGCGCGGCGACAGGCAGGAACGCGCGGAAGTCGAGATGGCTTTCGGCGCCGGCGAGGTCGCTGAGGCAGCGCACGTTGACGACCGGGATGTCCTCGCCCCAGCGCCGCGCGGCCTGCGCCACCGCACCGCCCTCCATCTCGACCGCCTGCGCCTTGAACTCCGTGTGCAACCGCCGCCGCGTGCGCTCGGAATTCACGAAGATGTCGCCGGTCAGGATCGTGCCGAAATGGATCGCGGGCGCGCGGCGCCCCGCTCCTACGGCTTCCGGCAGCGGCTCCAGCACGAGGCCCGTCAAGGCCTCGCGCAGGCGCGCCGCCAGTGGCCCGGCCAGCGGATAGCCCGGCGTGGGATCCTCGCCCAGGGACGGCCGGCTGCCGGGCTGGATGGTGAGGAAGCTGTCTTCCTTCCGCACGCCGTAGTCGTGCTGGGTGTTGCCGATCCCGACCACGACATCGCCGACGCCCAGCGCCGGATCGAGGCCGCCAGCCACGCCGCACAGCAACAACGCCCGACAGTCGAAACGGTCGAGCAGCAGGGTGGTCGCGATGGCGGCATTGACCTTGCCCGCCCCCGATTCGACGAACACCGCTTCGCGGCCGGAGATCCGGCCACGCCAGAAGGGCAGCCCGCCGATCAGGCTCTGCTCGCCCGAGAGATCGGAGAGGTGGGCAAGCTCTTCGGGAAGGGCCGAAATGACGCCCAAAAGCCTGTTTGCCATGGTCGAATGGGTTATAAGGTCGCCGCCCCGATGTCCATGACCCTCCCCGATCTCACGACTCTTCGCGACGCCTGCACGGTGTTCGCCCGCGATGCCGCGCGCGAGATCATGCGCATCTATGCCGGCGATCTCGGCGAGCGCACCAAGGACGACAAGAGCCCGGTGACCGACGCCGATCATGCCGCGGAGGTCGTCATCGTGGCCGGCCTGCGCGCGCTGACGCCCGGTCTGGCGGTCGTGGCCGAGGAGGAGATGGCGGCGGGCCATGTGCCGAAACTGGAGGGCCGGCCGTTCTGGCTGGTCGATCCGCTCGACGGCACCAAGGAGTTCATCAAGAGGAACGGCGAGTTCACCGTGAACATCGCCCTGATCGAGAAGGGCCGGCCGACCCTCGGCATCGTGCTGGCGCCGGCGACCGACACGCTGTGGCGCGGCGCCTCGGGCCTCGGTGCCGACAAGTGCGGCAGCGACGGCGTCTTCACTTCCATCACGACGCGGCCGGCCCCGCCCAAGGGCCTCACCGCCTGCGCGAGCCGCAGCCATGCGATCTACAGCGACCTCGACATCTGGTTCCGCAACAACAACCTCGCCGTTGCCGATCGCGTGCAGGCCGGCTCCTCGCTCAAATTCTGCCTGATCGCCGAGGGCAAGGCCGACATCTATCCGCGCTTCGGCCCGACCAACGAATGGGACACCGCGGCGGGCCAGGGCGTGCTCGAAGCCGCGGGCGGCGAAGTCGTCACCACCGACGGCCGCCCCCTCCTCTACGGCAAGCCGCGCTTCTCCAATCCGCATTTCATCGCCCGGAGCCTGGCGGCGCGATGAAGCTCGTCGCGCCGACCGCACAGTCGGTCGCCGCGGCGGCGCGGCTGCTGCGCGACGGCCAGCTTGTCGCCTTTCCGACCGAGACGGTCTACGGCCTGGGCGGCGACGCCACCAACGAGCGCGCGGTGGCCGCCATCTTCGAGGCCAAGGGCCGGCCCGAGTTCAATCCCCTGATCAGCCATGTGCTCGGACCGGACGAAGCGAAGCGCTACGTCCGGTGGAACGACACCGCCGAGCGACTGGCCGCCCGCTTCTGGCCGGGACCGCTCACGCTGGTGCTGCCGCGGAGCGCCGGCTCGCCCATTTCCCTGCTGGCGACGGCCGGGCTCGACACGGTGGCGATCCGCGCGCCGTCGCATCCCGTGGCCCAGGCGCTGGTCCGCGCCGCCGACCGGCCGATCGCCGCACCCTCCGCCAATCGCAGCGGCGCCATCAGCCCGACGCGGGCCGAGCATGTGGCCGAATCGCTGGGCGAGCGCGTGCCGCTGATCCTCGACGGCGGGCCTTGCCTCGTGGGCGTCGAGTCCACGGTGCTCGACCTCACGGGCGCGACGCCCACCCTGCTGCGGCCGGGCGGCGCCACGTGCGAGGCGATCGAAGCGGCGATCGGCCCGATTGCCGTCAGCGACGCTCTCCCGTCGGGCGACTCGGCACGCAAGTCGCCCGGCCAGCTCGAAAGCCACTATGCGCCGGCACGGCCGGTGCGGCTGGGGGCCAACACCGTCGGCGCCGACGAGGGTCTGCTGGCCTTCGGCGCCAACGTGCCCCAGGGCGCCATGCTCACCTGCAATCTCAGCCCGTCGGGAGATCTCGCCGAGGCCGCCGCCAACCTGTTTGCCATGATGCGGCTGCTGGACCGGCCGGGCATCGGCCGCATCGCGGTCATGCCCATTCCGCAGACAGGTCTCGGCCTTGCGATCAACGACCGTCTGCGCCGGGCGGCGGCGGATGACGGCACCGGCCGGCGCGGCTAGTCTGGGACAAAACCAGAGGAAACGATGCCAGATATCGTCATTGCGCCCGTCATTCCTACCGTCCCCGTGACGCCTGCCGTCCTCGAGGCGCTGCGCGCCATCGTGGGCGAGCGGGGCCTGATCCTCGACGAGCCGGGCAAGCAGCCCTTCGTCACCGACTGGCGCGGCACGAACGTGGGCACCGCCGCCGTCGTCGTGCGCCCGGCCAACACCGAGGAAGTCTCCAAGGTCGTCAAACTCTGCTTCGACAACGGCATCGCCATCGTGCCCCAGGGCGGCAATACCGGCCTGATGGGCGGCGCCACGCCGTGGCCGACGCACAGCGGCATCGTGCTGTCGCTCGGCCGCATGAACCATGTGCTCGACGTCGACCCGGTCGGCTATTCGATGACCGTCGAGGCCGGCTGCGTGCTGCAGACGCTGCAGGAGACGGCGGCCAGCCACGACCGCTTCTTTCCGCTCAGCCTGGGCGCCCAGGGCTCGTGCATGATCGGCGGCAATCTCTCGACCAATGCCGGTGGCGTACAAGTGCTGCGCTACGGCAACGCCCGCAACCTGGTGATGGGCCTGGAAGTGGTGCTGCCCAACGGCGACGTGTGGAACGGGCTGCGTTCGCTCAAGAAGGACAATACCGGCTACGACCTGAAGCACCTGTTCATGGGCGCCGAGGGCACGCTCGGCATCATCACCAAGGCGGTGCTGAAGCTGTGGCCCGCGCCCAAGGACACGGCCACGGCCTGGCTCGCCATCCGCGACCCGCAGGCCGCCATCGAAATCCTGTCCGAGGCGCATGCGGCGTCCGAGGACAATGTCGGCTCCTGCGAACTGATGAGCCGCGCCTGCACCGACATGGTGCTGCGTCATATTCCCGGCACGCAGGATCCGCTGAAAGCCGACACGCCGTGGTTCCTGCTGCTCGAATGGACGTCGTCGCGGCCGAAGGCCGAGGGCGCGGAAGGCATGTCGGACAAGATGGAGCAGTTCCTCGCCGACCAGCTGGACGCCGGCCGCGTGCTCGACGCGGTGATCGCGCAAAGCGAGGCGCAGGCGCGCAACATGTGGGTCATCCGCGAATCGGTGGCGCCGGCCTCGCGCGCCGAGGGGCCCGGCCTCAGCTACGACATCTCGGTGTCGATCTCGAAGATTCCGGCGTTCATCGAGCAGGGCATCAAGGCGTCGCTCGATATTCTGCCCAGCATCCGTCCCTACCCGCTCGGACATATCGGCGACGGCAACCTGCATTTCTCGTTCATGGGCCCCAAGGGCATGGACCGCGAGACGCTGAAGCAGTATTCGCCGGCCATCACGCGCGCGGTGAACGACCTCGTCACGTCCATGGCCGGCTCGATCTCGGCCGAGCACGGCATCGGCATCGACAAGATCGACGAGCTGGCGCACTACCGCTCCAAGATCGAGCTCGACACCATGCGCTCGCTGAAGCGCGCGCTCGATCCCAAGAACATCATGAACCCCGGCAAGATTCTCCGGCTGTGAGCGACTTTGTCGAGAAGCTGCGCGCCCTCGTCGGCGACAAGGGCCTGATTACCGACGGCGCGGGCAAGCACCCCTATCTCACCGACTGGCGCGACGCCTATCTCGGCAAGGCACTTGCCGTCGTTCGGCCGGCGACGACCGAGGAGGTCGCGGATGTCGTAAAACTCTGCGCCGCCGAGAAGGTCGCCATCGTCCCGCAGGGCGGCAACACAGGCCTGGTCGGCGGCGGCATGCCGCACGAGGACAGCCGCGAGATCGTGCTGTCGCTCACCCGCATGAACCGCATCCTCGAGATCGACCGTATCGGCTACTCGATGACCGTCGAGGCCGGCACGATCCTGAAGACCATCCAGGAGACCGCGGCGGCTCACGACCGCCTGTTTCCGCTCAGCCTCGCCGCCGAAGGAAGCTGCACCATCGGCGGCAACCTCTCGACCAACGCCGGCGGCGTGCAGGTGCTGCACTATGGCAACACGCGCCATCTTGTGCTCGGCCTCGAAGTCGTCCAGCCCAACGGCGATATCTGGAACGGGCTGCGCGCGCTCAAGAAGGACAATACCGGCTACGATCTGCGCGACCTCTATCTCGGCGCCGAGGGCACGCTGGGCATCATCACGCGGGCCGTGCTGAAGCTCTGGCCCAAGCCCAAGGACGTGGCGACCGCTTGGATCGCCGTGCCGTCGCCGCAGGCCGCCGTCGACCTGCTGAGCGGCGCGCATGCCGCCAGCGAGGACAATGTCACCTCCTGCGAGTTGATGGGCCGCCAGGGCATCGATCTCGTGCTCGCCCACATTCCCGGCGCCGCCGATCCGCTGGCCGAGCGCCACGACTGGTACGTGCTGCTGGAATGGTCGTCGACCCGCGCCCGCCGCGAGGGCGCCAACGAGACCGGCTTGCGCGAAAAGATGGAGGATTACCTCGGCGAAGCGATGGAGCAAGGGCTCGTGCTCGACGCGGCCATCGCCCAGAACGAGACCCAGGCGCGTGCCCTCTGGTCCTTGCGCGAAAACCACACCGAGGCCTCCAAGAAGGAAGGGCCCTCGATCAAGCACGACATCTCCGTCGCCGTGAGCAAGATCCCGGCCTTCGTGACCGCGGGGCTGGCGGCGATGCGCAAGGCGCTGCCCGAGTGCCGGCCGGTGACCTTCGGCCATGTCGGCGACGGCAACCTTCATTTCAACTGCCAGGCCCCCGAGGGCTGGGACAAGCAGCGCTTCGGCGCCCATGCCCCTGAGATCAGCGGCGCGATCTATGATCTCGTGGTCGGCTATGGCGGCTCGATCTCGGCCGAGCACGGCATCGGCCTGATGAAGGTCGACGAGCTTGCCCACTACCGCAGCAGGATCGAACTCGACGCCATGCGTGCCATCAAGCGCGCGCTGGATCCGCAGAACCTCATGAACCCGGGCAAGATCGTCCGCGTCTAGGATCTGTCGAAAAATCACGTTCCTACCGAAAATCGCCAAGCCCTTGATCTTCAAGGGATTGCGGCGTTTCGACGGGAAGCTCGTTGTCGAAAAACGCCGACCCGACCCTGGCCATCCGATGCAGCTTGCGGAGAACAAAGCCGAGATTGGCGTTCCGTGGTATCCCCGCGACGGGGCCGAAGACCCGGAACCTGGCCAGCGCCTTCTGCCAGCGCGCGGCGAAGCCCGGATGGCGTCGGCGCCAGACATAGGCCGTGGTGCGGTCGATTCCGACCATGGCGGCGGCGCAGCTCGCCGAGCCGGTATCGGCCAAAGCCTCGAGGAAAGCATTGCGGCGGCGACTGTCGAACATGGAGACCTCCCGGGATCGTCTATAGGATAGTATTACGATCCGGTCAACAAGCCTATCCAGTTGATCCGGCGACTGCGGATGCGATGATCGGGCATCTCGTCATGGGGGGCTCGGTCATGCGGTCATCCGTCTTGAGTGTTGCCATGTGGCTTGGCGCTGCGGTCGCAGGCGGGATCGCCGCGTCGCCCGCCCAGGCGCAGAACAACGTCCTCTTCATCTTCGACGCATCGGGCTCGATGAAGGTCGCCGCCGGTCCGGAATCGCGCATGACCGTTGCCAAGAAGGCGATGAATCAGGCGCTGAAGGACGTTCCCGCCGACGTTCGGCTGGGCTTGCTGATGTATGGCCACCGCCGTGCCAACGACTGCAAGGACATCGAACTGGTCTCGCCGATCGGCGCCGACGATGCCGCCACCATCAACGCCAAGATCCAGTCCGCCGAAGCGAAGGGCGAAACCCCGATCGCGGAAGCGCTGCGCCAGGCGGCGCGCAGCTTCGCGGCGCTGAAGGGCCAGAGCAACAGCATCGTGCTGGTGACCGACGGCATCGAGGAGTGCAAGGGCGATCCCTGCGCGGCGGCGCGCGAGATCAAGGCGGCCGGCCTCGACCTCAAGGCGCACGTGGTGGGCTTCGCCCTGAACGATCAGCAGCGCAAGGCGGTGCAGTGCATTGCCGACCTCACCGGCGGCAAATACTTCGAAGCCAGGGATGCGAGCGGACTCAACCGCGCCCTGGGCGAGGTCAAGCAGCAGACCGCCGCGGCGGCACCGCCGCCCTCACCGCCGCAGCCGCCTGCCAAGCCCAATCTGCTGCTGCAGGCCAATGGCGGCCAAGTGCTCGCCGCCCCCAACGACAGGTGGTTGCAGACCAACGACGGCAAAGAAGAGCAGATTGTCTGGTTCGTCACCGGCACAGAAGCGATCTATGGCTTCAAGGATGGCCGTCCTGCGACGTTCGACGCCTTCTCCGTGCTGATCCCGGGCTCGTCGGGCAACAATGTTAAGGAATTCGAGCTGCTGGTCGGCGATGACTCTCCGGTCGGGACCTTCCGGTCGATCGGCCGGTTCTCGACACAGAACCTCAAGCTGATGCAGACGCCCTATCAGGAGTTCAAGTTCGAGGCCGTCACGGCGAAATACCTCAAGGTCAAGCTCCTGTCGGCGCACAACGGCATTCAAGGCAACGAGATCAAGTTGCACGAGTTCCGCCTGGTCGGGCAACTCGCCGAGGCATCGGCCGCGCCACCGCCGGCACCCCCTGCCACGCCGGGCAGGGTCAATCTTCTCGACCAGGCCAACGGCGGCCAGGTGCTCGCCGCCCCCAGCGACATTTGGTTGCAGACCAACGACGGCAAGGAACAGGAGATCGTCTGGTTCGTCACCGGCACCGAGGCGATTTACGGATTCAAGGACGAGCGCGCCGCGACGTTCGAGGCTTTCTCGGTGCTGGTACCGGGGACCTCGGGCAATAACCTCAAGGAGTTCGAGTTGCTGGTCGGCGACGAATCGCCCGTCGGCACCTTCCGTTCGATCGGCAAGTTCTCGACCCAGAACCTCAAGATGATGCAGTCGCCCTATCAGGAGTTCAAATTCGATCCGGTGACCGCGAAATACCTGAAGGTGAAACTTTTGTCGGCCCACAACGGCATTCAGGGTCGTGAGATCAAGCTGCAGGAATTCCGGCTGATGGGGCAGCTCGCCCAGGCCTCCGACGCCCCGCGGCCGGCGGCGTCTCCGCGGCCGGCGGCCGGCCGCACAAACCTTCTCGACCAGGCCAACGGCGGCCAGGTGCTGGCCGCCCCCAGCGACATTTGGTTGCAGACCAACGACGGCAAGGAACAGGAGATCGTCTGGTTCGTCACCGGCACCGAGGCGATCTACGGATTCAAGGACGAGCGCGCCGCGACGTTCGACACCTTCGCGGTGCTGGTCCCTGGCAGCTCGGGCAATCATCTCAAGGAGTTCGAACTCTTGGTCGGCGACGAATCGCCCGTCGGCACCTTCCGTTCGATCGGCAAGTTCTCGACCCAGAATCTCAAGATGATGCAGTCGCCCTATCAGGAGTTCAAGTTCGAGCCGGTCACCGCCAAGTATCTGAAGGTGAAGCTCCTGTCGGCCCACAACGGCATTCAGGGTCGTGAGATCAAGCTGCAGGAATTCCGGCTGATGGGGCTGCTCGCCGCCACGACCGCTTCCACCGGCGCCGCCGCAACACCGCGACCCGCCGTCGCGAGCACGAGCCCGCCGGCGGCCGGTCGCGTCAATCTCCTCGACCAGGCCAACGGCGGCCAGGTGCTGGCCGCCCCCAACGACAGGTGGTTGCAGACCAACGACGGCAAGGAACAGGAGATCGTCTGGTTCGCCACCGGCACCGAGGCAATTTACGCCTTCAAGGACGAGCGCGCCGCGACGTTCGACACCTTCGCGGTGCTGGTCCCTGGCAGCTCGGGCAATCATCTCAAGGAGTTCGAACTCTTGGTCGGCGACGAATCGCCCGTCGGCACCTTCCGTTCGATCGGCAAGTTCTCGACCCAGAATCTCAAGATGATGCAGTCGCCCTATCAGGAGTTCAAGTTCGAGCCGGTCACCGCCAAATATCTGAAGGTGAAGCTCCTGTCGGCCCACAACGGCATCGAGGGCAACGAGATCAAGCTGCAGGAATTCCGGATGATGGGCACGCTGCAATGATGCGGGCGAGCGGCTTGCCTTTGCTTGCCGCCTGCCTCGCCGTCTGGCCCGGTTCGGCCGAGGCGCGGGATTTCGATTCCCGCACGATCGCCTTCATCCACGACGCCTTCTCGGCGACCCCACCCGCCGGATCGACCGCCGACGCCGCCGTGTTCGCCGACGTCCAGGCCGCGCTGCGCAGCGACGGACTGCTGACGAAGCAGCGGGTGTCGACCACGGAACCCGACACCGTCGATGCTTACGGACGTGCCCTGATGCTGGGGACTCGGGCCCGCCAGTTCCTCCCCGAACTGGCCGAGGTACGCAACGCGGCGTTCCGCCAGGACCGCGCAGCGACGGCGGCGGCGATCGACCGCCTCTACACAAAGGCCGGGCGCAGCAAACCCGACGCGGCGCAGATGGAGAAGTTCGTCGATGCGGTAACCGGCGCAGGCGCCAGCGAAGGGCCGGCAGAGACCGTCCGTAACCGCTTGGAAAAACCCGGCCGCACCATCGATATCACCGATGCCAAGCGCGCCGGCCTGTTCACGATCGAGGTCACGTCGACGCCTCCCGGCGGGCAACCGACCCGCACGGTCGTGGTCGCCGAACGGACGGTGAAGCCCGACTCAGCCGGCACCGGCCTGGAGCAGCGCGCCGCGCCAGTGCATGTCTGCACCGTCACGACTGCCCAGGCCACCGAGCGGCGAGCTGCGCTGAACGGAGCCTGGCAGGACCGGAACGGCGACAGTTGGGATGTCTCCGGGACCGGAGAATCGATCACGCTCGTCGAACGGCGGGCGGGCAAGCCTGCCATGCCCTATACCGGCACCTACAAACTCGGCCGGATCCAGGCGACGCATCCCGTCGGCGCCCCGAACGAAATCGACGACGCCCTTCCCGACTGGGTACGCGCAGGCCTGGTCGGCCGGACGTCGTTCGTCGTCCGCCTCGACGATTGCGGTCTCGGGCGCATGCTGGGCACGTGGGAATCCCGTCATGTTACCTACAATCCAACCTTCCGCACCATCGGCCGCATCCACGACCCCTACGACCTTTCGCTTCAACTGGATCGCGGTGGCATGAAGATGGCCCGCGGCGGCCGGTTCCCGGAGGAAGGCCCGTGACGAACTCGCGTCTTCGCGTCGCACTGGCGGCGATCGTTCTCCTGCTTGTTGCGCTACCGAACGCTGCACAGGCGCAGGACGAAGCCATCACCTCCGCGACGCCCGACACCGTCAGGTCCCTGCGCGAGGATGTCGTGCGCGACAGAAGTTTCGCCGAACAGCAGCTCGACCGCGCCCGTCAGTGGCGCGAACTGGAAGCCAACGCCCGCCGCTACGCCGGCGAGAGGAGCGACCCCGCCGACAAGAAATCCTGGCTCGACTCGGCGCAGCTCTACGACAAGTACGCCCGCGACATCGAGGAATACGCGCAGAAACTCCGGGCGCAGGCCGATGCGGCGGAAGCCCGCGCCAACCGCCTGGACGCAGCGCTCGGCAAGAAGGAGGAGGCGGCGCGACCGCCCGCACCACCGCCAACCACACAGGCTACATCACCACCGCAGCCTGCAACGGCGGCGGCTGACGACGCCCAGACCGCCTATCGCGTGGAGGATGTCCTCGGATTCTGGCAGACGCGCGACGCACCGGCCATCGACATGGCCATCGTGGCAGAACGCACGTCGGGAGGCAGGGCGACGAGCCGGCTGGTGGCACATACCAACAAGCGCGAGTGGAAAGGCACGTTCGAGGCGGCCACATCCGGTCCGGTGGTTAGACTCACGCACCGGCCCACGGCTGCGGAGATGAACCCGGCGATTCCGCTGTGGGCGCGGCAAGCGGCGGAAGGAAAGCTCGTCTGGCGCATCGAGCTCACGCCGGAGGGCGAGAACTTCGACTTTTTCTTCAAGGGCAAGTGGTTCGCGGGCGAAGTGCGGTGGAATTCCGCGTCGAGCGATCCGAAATCCGTCGAAGTGTCCGACGAGAAGACGCCTTACGAATTCCAGCTCGAACTCAACCACGGCATCGCGATCGACGCGCTCGAGTTGCCGACGCTCAGTCTTCAGGCGGCGGGGCAGGAGTATGACGCCGACGTCTATCCGATTTCATCGCTCACCATGGGGCAACTCTTCTCGCCGCGCCTGACCGTTCCGGCCGAGATGGCGAAGAGCACCGGGTCGAGCATGACCGTCGAGGTGAAATCGGCGAAGAGCGGATCGACCGAGCAGGTCGTGCTCAAGATGCGCGGCGTCGCCGGCTCCGGGCCCGTCACCTACCTGCCCGACCAGCCGGTGATGATCTCCGACGACTGCTCGGCCATCGGCGTGGCGCGGCGCAATCCGCCAACCGCCTCCGTGAAGTGGTTCCGCGAAAAGGTGGCGCGCGATCGGGCGCAAAGCGGCGACAGCCTGTTCTGGACCTGGATCGCCGGCGACGATCCCGGACCATGCCTGGAGCTCGATGCCGAGGTCGGAGAGGCGATCGAGTTTCGGGTCGCCGGCGCCTTCATCCAGGTGCCCCTCTATCCGAGCTGGGTGCAGCACGGGCTCGCGCGCCACAAGATCCTGCTCGCTCGCCTGCGCATGGCCCTCCAGTCGGTGTCTACGGGGATGACCGCCGGCGGCAATGTGGCCGCCGCACGTTTGCGACTGCGCATGCTCGACAACTACGAAAAGCTGATCGCATCGGACAAGCTCACCGACATCCACCGCTTCAACCTGGGCGAACTTTATCTCGGCGACACCCCCACGGCGGCGGCCATCGTGCTCAAGACCGACGATGGCATCTACCAGGAAGTGCAGAACATCCCGCGCGAGCGACCGGACCCATCGTTCCTCAATCCTCTGATGAAAACTTTTCTTGAAGGGCTTACCGGCGAGGACCTGACGCCGCGTGCCGTTACAGTCGCCGACGGAATCCAGTGGACGAGCGGCTGGGAAAATACCCTGGTGCGCGACAAGCTGGTGAGGACCAGCGACGAGATCGCCACCAATGCCGTGCGCGAGTATGTCAAAAACTTCACCTTCGGCGGCTATGAAGGCTATGCCCTCTGGACCGGCGGCGCCCAGATCTGGATCGTCGCCTCGGGCACGGACCATCACGGCAATCCGGTGACCGGCTGGGAACGCTTTTTTGCCGCCGTCGGCCTCGCCTCCACTGGCGTCCTCACGATGGCCGGCGCGCAGATGGCCATCGACGACGCGTTCCGATCCACATCGTGGAGTGCCACCATGGGCACAGGCCTGCGGTCCGAGAGCACGCTCCTATCGAGCGCGGCCAGGAGCACCGACGAGGTGGCCAAAGGGACGTCGTTCACGGGCATTCCCCCGTCCCTCGCCGCGGCCGAGCGCGAGGGGCTGGTGCTCAGGACCGTCGCCGATCCGGGCCGCTCCGGAACAGCGGTGTCGTGTGCGGTTCCCGGCGGCAAGGCGGCGGTCACGACGCTGATGGAGAGTCGGCGATTGCCGGGCAACACCCTGAGCGCTGCTGCGTCGGCGGAGAAGGCCCGCATCACGCAGTACATGCGCGACGTCTGGGGCCAGGGCGCAAAGCTGGTCGGCGAATGGACGGAGAAACCGATCATACCGCTGCAGGAAGGACCGACCTGTCAGGGCGGTGCCGCCAACTACCTGGCTTACAAGGGCAAGGGCATCGTGCGAACGACCAGCGAAGCCAGGCGCAAGATGGTGACCATCATGCGCGAGCAAGTCGAGGAATTCGACATGCAGCCGGGTGGCGTATCGTTCGGTCGCCGTGCCCGCCAGGGCACGCGGTCGGCCTCGGATTTCCTGACCGGACCCGGCTGGCGCGAAGGCTTCGACAATCTCGCGGCGCGCGACTATCTGCGGTCGATGGGCGCCAAAGTGACGGAGATCCTTCCGGCGGAGAACGCCAAGGTCAAGCTTCGCCACATCTGGTCGGCCTTGCAGAAGAATTACGGCGTCAAGGTCGTGGTCGATTTCAGCAAGAGCGTCGGGTCGACCACCCGCGAGCTTCACGCGGTGGTGGTGGAGAACGTCATCGGCACGACAAGCGGCGGACGCACCAACATCTCGGCCGTGCAGATCTACGACTCAAATATCGGGCGGTTGATCGAGGTGCCGGCGCGTGATTTCAACCGTCTGCTGGCGCGCGACTGGGCGCACGGCGGCATTCTCACCATCGTGCGCTTTCCGCCGGCGAAGTAGGCACGACGCTCTACTTTCCGATCGAAAGGTCCGGCCTGAGCTGCCGCCATGACAGCCGCCGCACCGCGTCGCGGCCGACCAGCAAGGCGTCGTAGTCGTCGGCGAAGAGCTGGGTGATCGCGGGATCGAGCGCGTTGAGACCAACTGGTCCAACTTTAAGGCGGCGATGGACGGCGCGCGCTTCGGACCTCAAGTCATGATGCGCTAGACTCGGCCGTCGTCCTTCTTCTCGACGATCTCGTACTGCACGTCGGTGACCTGCCGCACCTCGCGCGGCGGGGCCTGCTCGGCGGGCGGGCCGCGGCGGCCGAACAGGCCGGCGATCCAGGCCTTGGCCTTGAAGCCCAGGATGACGACCAGCACGACCGCCGCGACGCCCGCGATCACCGCGAACCCCAGGACGGCCAGGATCACGAAGCCGATCAGACCGAGGATCGCCTGCAGCCAGACCCGCGCCGGAAGGCGCGCCAGCAGCTCGAGGAACTGCTTGCCGTTCATCCGGCCGTTCACCGCGCCCAGCGCTTCTCGAAGTCCCAGACTTCGGGAAAGCCCATCAACTCGTGCATGTCGCGATACTGAGGAGCTGCCACGCCGTTGCTGGTGCCCTTGTCCTTGAGATGCGACCAGGCGAGCCGCATCGCCTCGGCGGCGACGCTGAAGCCCAGGCCCGGATAGATCGCGAGATCGAAGCCCCACTTCTTCAGCCGCTCGACTTCCACCCGCGGCGTCTTGCCGAATTCGACCATGTTGGCGAGCAGCGGCTTGCTCACTTCGCGACCGATGCGCTCGAGCTCGGCCTCGCTCTCGGGCGATTCGACGAAGATGACGTCGGCGCCCGCCGCCTCGTAGAGCGCGGCGCGGCGCAGCGCCTCGTCGAGGCCGTGCGCGGTGCGCGCGTCGGTGCGTGCCACGATCAACGTCTCGTCGTGGCGGCGCGCCTCGACCGCGACCTTGATCTTGAGCACCATCTCCTCGGCCGGCACGACGCGGCGGCCGGGCGTATGGCCGCACTTCTTGGGCGTCTCCTGGTCCTCGATCTGGATCGCGGCAACCCCCGCCGCCTCGTAGCCGCGCACGGTGCGGCGGACGTTGAGCAGGCCGCCGTAGCCGGTGTCGGCATCGGCGATCAGCGGCGTGGCGACGATCGAGCAGATCATCTCGGCGCGGCCGACCATGTCGGAATAGGTGGCAAGCCCGGCGTCGGGCAGGCCCAGCATCGAGGCGGTGGCGCCATAGCCCGTCATGTAGAGGGCGGGGAAATCCATCCTGTCCGCCACGCGAGCGGAGATGCCGTCGTAGATGCCCGGCGCCAGGATGAACTCGCCCTTCGCCAGCCGATCACGCAACGCGCGCGCCTTCTCGTTGCCCGCCATGTCGGACTCCTTGCGCGCTAACGTCGAAATCGACGGAGGAGCGGCAACCGGTGGCCGCCGCTCCTTCGGATCAGACAGTGACCGGCTTCAGGTCGTTGGAGCCGGAAGCCTTGCAAAAGGTGGTCGTCTCGGTCGTGGTCTGGCCGTTCTTGGTCGCCGTCAGTTCGATCGGCCGGCAGGTGCTGCCGTCGGCGCGACCGGCCGCCGGGCCGACGGGCCGGGCCGCGACCACGGTCGCCGGCGCCGACGCGGATTGATTGGACGTCTTCTCGACCGTGTAGGTGGTCGGCACGTTGGTCTCGGCCACGAAGGCGTTCTGCGTCGCCTGCGCGAGCCTGGCGCGCTCCTGGTTGTCGAGCGCCCGGCCCACGAGATTGCCGGCCAGCGCGCCCACCAGCGCGCCACCCACCGCGCCACCGACGCTGCCGAAGGCCAGGCCACCGACGGCTCCGCCGACGGCGGCGCCCATGACCGTTCCCATCGCCTGGTTGGACGGGCCACCGCTTTCACTGGTCGTACAACCCGTCGCGAGTCCGATCGCCGCCACGACGCCGATCAGCTTGACGAGAAATCGCGACCGCGTGGCCGCACGGGGGCTCGACAGGGCAACTACAGCATTCATCGCGCGCATCTCCGTCTGTATTCAGCGGGCTTCATCATAGACCATAAATTCAGACTCTTGCCACGGGCTTCGTCCTCGGCGTCGGCATAGGCCCGCGGCGCGTCGCAGGAGGCCAGCACCAGCCCGCCGCGGACCAGCGCCAGGGCGAGATCGACCCGATCGGTGTCGGGAATGTCGGCCAACGGGTCCTTGGCATCGAGCTTGGTCACCAGGCAACGGTAGAGCGGCGTGCCGTCGGTCAGGCGGTCGGTCTGGCGGCAGCGCAGGTTGCGCGGCTTGGCCGCCAGGGCGTTGACCCCGGCCTGACGCAGGCCGGGATCGTCCACGACATCGACGCCCTGCAGGCGGATCTCGGCGGGATTGTTGCGCAACGTCAGCAACATCAGCGTCTTGCCGAAATGGTCGAACTGTCCGGCGACCAGCTCGGCCGCCTTGCGCGCATCCTCCTCGGCCTTGCGTTTGCTCTCCGCCTCGGCAACGGCCTTCTGCTGCGCCTCGTCCGCGGCGCGCTTCTTCTCCGCATTCTCGGCCTCGACCTTGCGGCGGGCCTCGTCCTCGAGCTGGCGCTTCGTCGCGGCATCGGCCTCGGCTTTCCGGCGCGCCTCCTGGTCGGCCCTGGCCCTGGCATCCTCCTCGGCCTTGCGCTGCTCCGCGGCTTCCTTTTCGGCGCGGAGCTTCTGCGCCTCTTCCTGGAACTTGCGCCTCTCCTCCTCGGCCGCCGCGGCAGCCGTCTGCGCCTTGACCATCTCGGGATCGGGGCCCCGCATGGCCGTCGCGTAGTAGCCGCCGCCGCCCAGCGCGGCGACCAGAACGACGGCCAGGGCGACCCATAGGCCGGTGCGGGATCTCGGCGCCGGTCCTCCCCCCACGGACGTCGAGGGGGACGTCGAGGGCGACGCCTCGTCCGGCGTCGGCGTCAGGACCGATTGACGGCCGGGCGCCGGCGGCGGCGCCTTGGTCATCATCATCGTCGCATCCGCCGCCGGCGCCGCGGTCATGCCGAGGATCGGCCGCCAGCCCGCGATCGACTGCGGCCGGTCCCTGGCAGCCACCGCAAGACCGGCATCGACACCGGCCAGAAGGCCCGGTGCGAATCCCTTTGGCGCGAGGCGCACGAGCGGCTCGTAGCCGTCGTCCAGCATGCGGTCGAAGGCGCCGGGCGGCGTCTTGCCCGCGATCGCGTTGTAGAGCGTGGCGGCGAGCCCGTAGATGTCCGTCCACGGCCCCTGCTTGGCCGACGTCATCTGCTCGGCGGCGGCATACCCCGGCGTGAAGATCGCGGTCATCGCCGACGTCCGCCCTACCATGGCTTCGCGGGCCGCGCCAAAATCGATCAGGGTCGGGTCGCCCTGTGCATCGAGCAGGATGTTGGCTGGCTTGATGTCGCGATGCAGGAAGCCCGCGGCGTGCACCTGTTCCAGCCCGTCGAGCAGCGGCCACAGGATGCGGTCGACCTCGTCCGGGCCGAGCGTGCCCTGGCGCTTCAGCCGATCTTCCAGCGTCTCGCCGCTCAGCAGCTCCATGACGATGTAGGCGGTACCGTTGGCTTCGAGGAAGTCGAACACTTTCACGATGGCCGGCACGCGATGGAGCGTCGCCAGGGTGCGGCCCTCGGTAACGAAGCGATCGCGTCCCCAGCCGAAATCGTCGGCCATTTTGGTCGTGCGCGGCAGGACGGTGGCGCCGTCCTGCCGCACCGCCAGCGCAGACGGCAGATACTCCTTGATCGCGACCTCGCGGCCGAGCTGGATATCGCGCGCGCGGTAGGTGATGCCGAAGCCGCCCTGGCCGAGAACCGAGACGATCTCGTAGCGCCCGATCGTCTGGCCGGCACGCAGTGCGACGTAATCGACTTCCGGCGCTTCCTTTGGCACTTCGCCGGGCGGCGGGGTCGCGGGATCGGTCATCTCGCGCGCCTGCCCTAGACCTGCCGGATCAGCAATTCGACGTCGCCGATGCGGAGCTTGCTGCCGGCATGGAGCGCGACCGGCGTCCCGGCCCCAAGCGCGGTGCCATTGACCGCCGTGCCGTTGGTCGAGCCGAGGTCCTCGACCTGCAGGGCTTCGCCCGCGAGGCCGAGGCGGGCGTGGCGGCGCGACACCGTGGCGTGCGCCACGACGAGTTCGCATTGATCGGCGGAGCGGCCGATCACCATGCCCTGCGGCTGGGTCATCAGCTTGTCGAGGGCGACGTCGAAGGCATGCTTGCGGCCGGTCGAATCGGGGCCTTCGAAGCGAAGCGTGATCTGCGGCACCATCCGCGTCGTCGTGCCGATCGGCGGCATCTGGCGCGCGTGGCGCACGTGGAAGATCTGAACGGCGCGGCTCACGTTCTTCATCTGCTGTTCGCCGCCGTCGGCGAAGGCATACTCGACCTTGAGTTCGACAAGGTCTCGGACGGCACGCGACACCGCGATGCCGCCGGGCTCGGCCAGCGCCTGGATGCGGGCGGCGAGATTGACGCCGTCGCCGAAGATGTTCTGGTCCTCCTCGTCGATGATCACCTCGCCCAGGTGAACGCCGATACGGAACATCATGCGCTGGTCGGCCTGCAGGGCCTCGTTGAAACGCGCCATGCGTTCCTGGATGTCGATGGCGGCCCCGACGGCGGTCACCGCCGAGCCGAACTCCGCCAGCATGGCATCGCCCGCCGTGCCGACCAGCCGGCCCTGCGACGACTCGATGGCCGGCCGCCAGACCTCGATCTGGGCCGATTTCAGGTGCCGGAAGGTGCGCGTTTCGGCGCCCTCCATCATCCGGGTGAACCCGGCGAGATCGGCGTGAACGATGGCGGCGAGGCGGCGTTGCATGGCGGACTCAGTTTAGCGGCCAAATCTCGATTGCGCGCGCCTCGGCGAGATATTTGGCCGTCTGGAGCGCCACGTCGCCGATCGGGGCCATCGCCGGACCGGCGGGCTCGAGGGCGACATATTGCCGTGCCTGTGCACGTACCGTTTGTTCGCCCGGCCGGGCGGGCAAATCGACCCCCAGGACGGCATGGCCCGGCATCGCGATGACCGCGAGCTTTCGCCAGGGGGTGTAGGTCCGCAGCACCGCCGCCAGGGCCACGGCCTTGCTGTCGCAATCGCCGCGGTTCTGCGCCAGGAGCGCGGGCCCGGGCAGGAAATCGCCGCCACGACGGGCAGCGTCGCCCAGCGTCGCGTAGGGAACCTGCTGGAAGAAGGCGAGCGCCAGGGTCACCCGGGCCCGATCGTCGTCGGCGATGCCCGCCGTGGTCCCCAGCGCCTTGGCGACGGCCCGCATCGGCTCCTGCAGGGCACGGGTGGCGGCGGCAAAATCGACCATGATGCGGCCCTCGTCGAGGCGCTGGCGCAAATGCCGGGCGAGATAGGCCTTCTGCGCACGCTGAAAGCGCTCGTTGAGGTTGCGGACCAGCACTTCCTGGGACGCCGCATCGCGCGCCTTCACGGTCCAGCTCATACGGTCGCCCGCGCGCCGGATCTCGATCTGGGCGCCGTTGCCGAACCGCGCGGTCTCGTCGCGCAGGTTCGCCGAGATGTCCTCCCACATGCCGTCGAGGCCGAAATCCTTGAACGAGGCTTCGGCGTCCCGGATGTCCTGGCGGGTCAGCGTGAACGCCGTCGCCTGCTCGCGGCGGTCGAGATCGCGCCAGCGGTAGCTCAGGCGCTCGTCGCCGCTGCGCGTGACCCGCGAGAAGTCGAGCTGTTGTGCCTCCGCCGCTCCGCTCGACAGAATGGACAGGACCCAAATAATCGACAATGTAGGGGCAAGCCGGCCCAACCGCATGTCAGCGTCCCTTGAAAGCCGGCGTGCGACGCTCGCGCAGGGCCGCCAGACCCTCCTGCAGATCTTCCGACCCGGCGCAGGCCTGGGCGCTCTCGCGGATCGCCGGCATGTCGGGGGCGGCCTGGGCGAACTGCTCGATCGCCCGTTTCATGCCCGACATGGAGAGCGGCGCCAGCGACGCGAGCTTGGCTGCTTTCTCCTCGACCCTGGCCTCGAACTCCGCGCGCTCGACCAGCCAGTCGAGATAGCCGACGGCCAGCAGCTCGGTGTCGGAGAAATCCTCCGACAGCAGGAAGGCGCGCTTGGCGAAGCTCGGGCTCACCTTCTGGGTGTAGCGGCGGAGCCCACCCGGATAATAGTGCAGGCCGAAGCGCGCGGCCGGCATGAAGAACCTCATGCCACGGACGCCGAGGCGGAAATCGCAGGCCAGTGCCAGGTCGGTGGCGCCGCCGTAGACGCCGCCGTTCAGCGCACACAGCGTCGGCATGCGCATCGCCTCGAGGCGATCCATGACCTTCTCGAAACTGTCGTCGCTGCCCGATTGCGTGCGCCGCTCGCTGGCCGAGATCGAGCCGAGGTCGTAGCCCGAACAGAAGGTCTTCTCGCCGGTGCCGGTGATCACGGTCACGCGCACGGCGGGATCGGTATCGGCCGTCTCGATCGCCGCGCGCAACACCCGCAGCGCCGCCGGATCGAGCCGGTTGTGCTTGTCGGGATCGTCGAGGGTGATGGTGGCCTTGGGGCCGTCGATCGAGAGCCGAACTGTGTCTGTCATATTGCCTGCAAGGTTACCCGAGCCGGTCGCCAAAAGCGACGGGGCACGGCATATTGCGGCCCGGAGGAAAACACATGACTTACACCGCCCCGCTCGCCGACATGCGTTTCGCGCTGCGCGAAGTGGCTGGCCTGGCCCGCGTTTCGGCGCTGCCCGGCTACGAGCACGCCACCGACGACACGGTCGACGCGGTGCTGGAGCAAGCCGCCAAGCTCGCCGCCAACGGCCTGGCGCCGCTCAACCGGGACGGCGACAGGATCGGCGCCAAGCTGGAGAACGGCGTCGTCCGCACCGCGCCGGGTTTTGCCGGCCTCTACAAGGAATTCGTCGCCGGCGGCTGGAACTCGCTGCCCTTCGACCCGGCGTTCGGCGGCCAGGGCATGCCGTGGCTGCTCGCCACCACGGTGCAGGAGATGTGGCAGGCGGCCAACATGGGATTCGGCCTGGTGCTGCTGCTGAACCAGGGGGCGATCGACGCCATCCACCATCACGGCTCGCCCGAACAGCGGACCACCTATCTGCCGAAGATGATCTCGGGCGAATGGACCGGGACGATGAACCTGACCGAGCCGCAGGCCGGCTCGGACCTCGGCCAGCTCAAGAGCCGGGCAGTGAAGAACGGCGACCACTACCTCGTCACCGGCCAGAAGATCTTCATCACCTACGGCGAGCACGACATGGCCGAGAACATCGTGCACCTGGTGCTGGCGCGCACGCCCGACGCGCCCGCCGGCGTGCGCGGCATCTCGCTGTTCATCGTGCCGAAATTCCTGGCCGGCGCCGACGGCGGACCCGGCAAGCGCAACGACCTGCGCTGCGTGTCGCTGGAGCACAAGCTCGGCATCCACGCGAGCCCGACCTGCGTGATGTCGTTCGGCGACGACGGCGGCGCGGTGGGCTATCTGGTGGGCGAGGAAGGCCGCGGGCTTTCCTACATGTTCACCATGATGAACAACGCCCGGCTCTCGGTCGGCATCCAGGGCCTGGCCATCGCCGAGCGCGCCTACCAGCAGGCGGCGGCCTTTGCCCGTACCCGCGTGCAATCGAAGGACGACGGCAGCCCCAAGCCCGAGGCGGTCTCGATCGTCCATCATGCCGACGTGCGCCGCATGCTGATGACCATGCGCGCCCAGATCGAGGCGATGCGGGCGCTGGGCTACTACACCGCCGCCGGCATCGACGGGGCGCTGAAGCATCCCGACAAGGAAACCGCCCGCAAGACCCAGGACCGGGTCGACCTGCTGATCCCGATCGTGAAGGCCTGGTTCACGGACCTCGGCAACGAGATCGCCACGACCGGCGTGCAGATCCATGGCGGCATGGGCTTCATCGAGGAGACCGGCGCGGCCCAGCACCTGCGCGATGCCCGCATCCTGCCGATCTACGAGGGCACCAACGGCATCCAGGCGCGCGACCTGGTGGGCCGCAAGGTGGCCAAGGACGGCGGCGAGACCATGCTGGCCCTAGTGGTCGAGATGCGCGCCCTGGCCGAGGAGATGAAGGCGGCGCCCGGCGACGACCTGGCGGCGATCCGCGCCGGCGTGCTGGCCTCGGCCGATGCCTTGGAAGACGCCACCAAATGGGTGGCGCAATCGGTCAAGGCGGACCTGGGGACGGCCCTGGCGGGTTCGGTGCCGTTCCTGCGGCTGGCCGGCACGGCCCTGGGCGGCTGGTTGCTGGCCCGCAGCGCCCTGGTCGCGAAGAGCAAGCTCGCCACGCGCGACGGCGATCCGGCTTTCCTGGAAGCCAAGCTGATCACGGCGCGCTTCTATGCCGAGGTGATCCTGCCGCCGGCGCTGGCCCAACTCGGCCCGCTCAAGGCCGCCGGCCGCACCGTGTTCGCGCTCAAGGAGGATCAGTTCTGAGCGGGAGCCTCATCGAGCTGCCACCGGACGAGGCCCGGGCGTTTGCCGGGCGCTTCGATCTGGCGGCGCTGGAACGCGGCTTCCTCGACGATCCCTTCCCCTACTATCACGCGCTCCGCCGCTTCGCGCCGCTGAAGCGCCTGCCCGACGGCAGCGTCTTTCTCTCGCGCTATGCCGACGTCGCGGTCTGCTACCGCGATGCCCGCATGAGCTCCGACAAGAAGGCCGAGTTCGGCCCCAAGTTCGGCATCGGCACGCCGCTTCACCGCCATCACACGACCAGCCTGGTGTTCAACGATCCGCCGCTGCACACGCGCGTGCGCAAACTGCTGGCCGCCGCCTTCACGCCGCGTGCGCTGGCCACGATGCAGCCCAGGGTCGAGGCGGTGGTCGACGGGCTCATCGCCCAGCATGCCGGCCGCGGCCGCATGGACCTGATCGAGGATTTCGCCTTCCGCCTTCCCGTCGAGGTGATCTGCGACATGCTGGGCGCGCCCGCCGGCGACCGCGCGCCCTTCCGCCGCTATTCCCTGGCCATCCTGGGCGCGCTGGAGCCGGTTGCAGGGCCCGAGCGGCTGGCGGCCGGTAACGCCGCGGTCGGTGAATTCTCCGCCTATCTCGACGGGCTGGTGACCGAGCGCCGCAAGCGACCTGCCGACGACAGCGACGTCCTAGGCGTGCTGATCCATGGCGAAGTCGATGGCGAGAGGCTCAGCCGCGAGGAGCTGGTGCAGAACTGCATCTTCCTGCTGAACGCGGGCCACGAGACCACGACCAACCTGATCGGCAACACCATCGACGCCCTGCTGCGCTTCCCCGACGAACTGCAGCGGCTGCAGCGCGATCCGTCGCTGCTCAAGAGCTGCGTGGAGGAGGGCTTGCGCTTCGAGAGCTCCAACCAGCTGGGCAACCGGCGCCTGACCGCCGACCTCGAGATCGGCGGCGAGCGGCTGGCGGCCGGCACCTATCTCCACATTGGCATCGGCGCGGCCAATCGCGACCCGGCGCAATTCCCCGAGCCCGACCGCTTCGATGCCGGCCGCGATCCCAACCGCCATTTTGCCTTCGGCTCGGGCGTGCACATGTGCCTGGGCGCCGTTCTGGCACGCCTGGAAGGCACGCTCGCCATCGGACGGCTGGTCGGCCGCCTCCGTGGACTGCGACGCGACGGCGACTACGAACGCGGAGGTCGCGCCCGCTTCCGCGGCTTCAACCGCTATCCGATCGCCTGGGACGCCTAGAGTCTTTCCGACAAAGATCGAATCTCTCGGGTGAGGCAACGACCAGACCTCATGCTGAGGAACGGGCTTCGATGCCCTTGGGTGAGCCGGTCTACCCGCCGCCACCGCAACGGTTACTCTACCCGATGCGGCGATCGATGACTTACAAGGGTGAGGTGAGTTTGTTTGAACCGAAAAGACTCTAAAACACTTTCGCCATATGGACGCGCATATGGGCGTCCTTGCCGTGCGATGGCAGGCCGCGGCCGACGATCTCGAAGCCATGTCGGCGATAGAGCCGGATATTGCCCTCGGCCATCTCGGCGGTCTCGAGCGACAGCCCCCCGAGGCCGCTCGACCGCGCGACTTCCTCGATCCGCTGCAGCAGGAAGCCGCCGAGTCCGGTGCCCTGGCGCGCCGGGGCGACGCCCAGCCGGTCGATGTAGATGCCGCCGTCGCGCCGCTCCGTTGCGGCCACGCCCACGATCTCTCCGTCCTCCACCGCGAGGTAGACGTCGCCACGCTCGATGGCGGCGGCGAGGAACGTGTAGTGGTGGGCCGTGATCTCGCGGCCGAGGTCACGGATATAGGGCGTGAACGCCGTCCACAGGATCCGCTGGGCATCGTCCCGCTCCGACGGAACGGCCTTCCTGAACGTCAAAGCCATGACGGAAAGCCTATCAAAGAAAAACGCCCGGGGCATTGCCACCGGGCGTTTTCCGAAATCTTCGGGAAGAGACTTAAGCCGCTTCCTGCTGCTCGGCCGGCTCGGACGACGGACCGCTGTCCTGGCCCTTGGCGGCGGTGTCGCGCTCGATGAACTCGATCACGGCCATCGGCGCCGCGTCACCGAAGCGGTAGCCCGCCTTCAGCACCCGCAGGTAGCCGCCGGCGCGCTTGGAGTAGCGCGGACCGAGCGTGGTGAAGAGCTTGTCGGCGACGTAGGGGTCGCGCAGGAAGCCGATCGCTTGGCGGCGGGCATGAAGCCCGCCCTTCTTGCCGAGCGTGACCAGCTTCTCGACGATCGGACGAAGGTCCTTCGCCTTGTGCAGCGTGGTCGTGATCTGCTCGTGCTTGATGAGAGCACCGGCGAGATTCATGAACATCGCCTTGCGATGCTCGGAGGTGCGGTGGAATTTCCGACCGCGATTACCGTGACGCATGACTAAATCCTTCCAACCGGCCTAGTACGGCTCTTCCAGCCGCTTTGCCATTTCTTCGATGTTGTCCGGCGGCCAGCCCGGGATTTCCATGCCCAGGTGGAGGCCCATGCCGGCCAGCACTTCCTTGATCTCGTTCAGCGACTTGCGGCCGAAGTTCGGGGTCCGCAGCATCTCCGCCTCGGTCTTCTGAACCAGATCGCCGATGTAGATGATGTTGTCGTTCTTCAGGCAGTTGGCCGAGCGCACCGACAGTTCGAGCTCGTCGACCTTGCGCAGCAGGTTGCGGTTGAACGGGAAGTCGTCCTGCTGCTCTTCCTTGCGGACCTCGCGCGGCTCCTCGAAGTTGATGAAGAGCTGGAGCTGGTCCTGCAGGATGCGGGCGGCGAGCGCCACGGCATCGGCCGGCATCGTCGTTCCGTTGGTCTCGACCGTCATCGACAGCCTGTCGTAGTCGGTGACCTGGCCGACGCGGCTGTTCTCGATCTTGTAGGAGACGCGCTTGACTGGGCTGAACACCGAGTCGACCGGGATCAAGCCGATCGGCGCGTCTTCCGGACGGTTGGCCGAGGCCGGGATGTAGCCCTTGCCGGTGGCGACCATCAGTTCCATCGAGATCGAGGCACCGTCGTCGAGCGTGCAGATCAGGTGCTTCGGATCCATGATCTGGACGTCGCCCGGCAGTTCGATCATGCCGGCGGTGACTTCGCCGGGACCGACCGCGCGCAGGTAGAGACGCTGCGGGCGGTCGCCCTGCATCTTCACGGCCATCGCCTTGATGTTGAGAACGATGTCGACCACGTCTTCGCGGGCGCCGGGAATCGACGAGAACTCGTGCAGCACGTTGTCGATCTTGATCGACGTGACGGCGGCACCCTGCAGCGACGACAGCAGCACCCGGCGCAGCGCATTGCCGAGCGTGAGGCCGAAGCCGCGCTCGAGCGGCTCGGCGACGATGGTCGCGGTGCGGCCGGGGTCTACGCCAGTCTCGGTGACAAGCTTCTCCGGCTTGATCAGATCCTGCCAGTTCTTCTGAAGCACGGGGGCTACCTCTCTAGACCGGTGTTCTGCGGACCAACCCACTCATGCCGGGGGCCCGCGACTGTATCTTTCGGAACCGGCGACGAATGCCGCGGTTCGCTGGACGGTCCGCCTCCCGCGAGGGAGCCGGCCGCCCGGTATCCAAATCAGACTCGCCGACGCTTCGGCGGACGGCAGCCGTTGTGCGGGATCGGCGTCACGTCACGGATCGAGGTGACGGCGAGGCCGACGGCCTGCAGCGCGCGCAGCGCCGACTCGCGTCCCGAACCCGGACCGCGCACCTGGATCTCCAGGGTCCGCATGCCGTGCTCCATGGCCTTGCGGCCGGCACCCTCGGCCGCCATCTGGGCGGCGAACGGCGTCGACTTGCGCGATCCCTTGAAACCCTGCTGGCCCGACGACGACCAGGCGATGGTATTGCCCTGCGCGTCGGTAATGGTGACGATCGTGTTGTTGAACGACGCGTTCACGTGCGCGACGCCCGCGATGATGTTCTTGCGTTCCTTGCGACGGGGACGCGCGGCGGCAGAGGTGCCACCCGCGGCGGCTGCAGCTTTGGCCATGATCCGATTTCCCTCGACTTACTTCGTCACTTTTTTCTTGCCGGCGATCGGCTTGGCCGGACCCTTGCGGGTGCGCGCATTGGTATGCGTGCGCTGGCCGTGGACCGGCAGGCCGCGGCGATGCCGCAGCCCCCGGTAGCAGGCGAGGTCCATCAATCGCTTGATGTTCATCGCCACCTCGCGACGCAGGTCGCCTTCGACCGTGTAGTCGCGGTCGATGGTCTCGCGGATGCGGATGACTTCGTCGTCGCTCAGCGTGTTCACGCGGCGCGTCAGGTCGATCCCCACTTTTCCACAGATCTCCTTGGCTTTCGCCGCACCGATCCCGTGGATGTATTGCAGTCCGATTTCCACCCGCTTGGCGGTCGGAATGTTCACGCCGGCTATACGAGCCAAAATCCCAACTCCTTCAAAGACTTACGGCGCGCAAGCGCGCGCCCGTCAGATGTTCCGCTGGCCCCGGAAAAGCGCGCGATTATAGGTACCTGCGCCCCCGAGTCAACGGAACTCACTCTTGTCAAGCCCCCGCCAAAACGTCGGAGATTTGACGGTAAACAGCGTCCATCGGGGCCATCCCGTCGACCTTCCGCAGCACCCCTCGGGTGCCGTAGTAGGGCAACAGGGGCTCCGTTTGGGCCCGATAGGCGGCCATGCGGGTCTTTACCGTCTCGGCGTTGTCGTCCTTGCGCCGGGTGAATTCCTTGCTGCCGCAGACGTCGCAGACGCCCTCGGCCTTGGGCCGCTTGAATTTGTCGTGGTAGCCCGCGCCGCACTTGGCGCAGCTGAACCGGCCGACGATGCGCTCGGTCAGCGCCGCCTCGTCGACCTCCATCTCGACCACCCGGTCGAGCTTGGCACCGCTGGCCGTCAGCATGCGATCCAGCGCCTCGGCCTGGGCCTGGGTCCGCGGGAAGCCGTCCAGGATGAAGCCCTTGGCGCAATCCGGCTGGGCGATGCGGTCCTCGATCAGCCCCACCATCAGGGCGTCCGGGACCAGCTCGCCCCTTTCCATGATGCCCTTGGCCTTCTCGCCGAGTTCGCTGCCCGAGGCGACGGCGGCGCGCAACATGTCGCCGGTCGAGAGTTGGACCATGCCGCGCTCCTGCTGGAGCCGCTGGGCCTGGGTGCCCTTGCCCGCGCCGGGAGGTCCGAGAAGGATGATGTTCATCGGCCCTTCCCGCGCAGCCGGGCCTTCTTGATGAGACCCTCGTACTGGTGGGCGAGAAGGTGCGACTGCACCTGGGTCACGGTGTCGAGCGTGACCGAAACCACGATGAGCAGGCTGGTGCCGCCGAAGTAGAACGGCACGCCGCCACGGGCGATCAGGAGTTCCGGCAGGATACAGACCGCCGAGAGATAGAGGGCACCGATCACCGTCAGACGGTTGAGGATGTATTCCAGGTACTCGGCCGTGTTCTTGCCCGGCCGGATGCCGGGCACGAAGCCGCCGTTCTTCTTGAGGTTGTCGGCGGTGTCGGCCGGATTGAAGACGACGGTGGTGTAGAAGAAGCAGAAGAAGACGATCAGGCCGACATAGGACAGCAGGTAGAGCGGCTGTCCATGCCCGAGCCAGGTGGCGATCCACTGCACCCAGCCGGCTTCGCCGGTGTTGCCCTGGAACGAGGCGATGGTCGCCGGGAAGAGCAGCAGCGACGATGCGAAGATCGGCGGGATGACGCCCGAGGTGTTGATCTTGAGCGGCAGATGCGAGGCCTCGCCGCCATACATGCGGTTGCCGACCTGGCGCTTGGGATACTGCACCACGATCCGCCGCTGCGCCGTTTCGACGAACACGACGACGGCCACCACCACCACCACGCCGACGACGAGGGCGATGATGAAGAGAGCCGACAGGGCGCCGGTGCGGCCGAGTTCGAGGGTCTGGATCAGGGCGCCGGGAAGGGCCGCCACGATGCCGGCGAAGATGATCAGAGATATGCCGTTGCCGACGCCGCGGGCGGTGATCTGCTCGCCCAGCCACATCAGGAAGAGTGTCCCGCCGACCAGGGTGACGACGGTGACGAAACGGAAGAACACGCCGGGATCGATCACGACCGGCCCGGCCGTGGCGATCTGGCTTTCGAGGCCGGCGGAGATGGCATAGGCCTGAAAAGCCGCCAGGACCACCGTGCCATAGCGCGTGTACTGGTTGATCTTCTTGCGGCCCGCCTCGCCTTCCTTCTTCAGCGCCTCGAGCGACGGCACGACCGTCGTCAGGATCTGCATGATGATGGAGGCCGAGATGTACGGCATGATCGACAGCGCCAGGATCGACATGCGGCCGATCGAGCCGCCCGAGAACACGTCGAGGAGGCCGGCGATGCCGCCGGCATTCTGGGCAAAGATCTCGGCCAACGCCGCCGGATCGACGCCGGGTACCGGAATGTAGGCGCCGAATCGGAAGACGACGAGCGCGCCCACGGTGAACCACAGGCGCTTCTTCAGCTCGGTCGCTTTACCGATCGCGCCCCAGTTGAGGCTGGATGCAAGTTGCTCGGCGGCGGATGCCATGGAACCTCACGCGTGGACGACACAAGGGACGGACGACGCCCCCAATTGACGCCGTTTGGCTCAGGCCGCCTCGGCGACGGGCTTGGGCGGCAGTTCGATCTTGCCGCCGGCCTTCTCGACCGCGGCGATCGCCGACGCCGAGGCGCCCGCGACCTTCACTTCGATCTTGGCCTTGAGCTCGCCTTTGCCAAGGAGGCGGACGCCATCCGACGCATTCTTGAACAGGCCGGCGGCCACCATCGCGGCGGCGTCGATCGGCTTGCCGGCGTCGAGCTTCTTGTCGTCGATCGCCTTCTGCAGCGTGCCGAGGTTCACCACCTGCCAGGTCTTCTGGTGCGGCGGCCGGAAGCCGCGCTTGGGGATACGACGGTAGAGCGGCATCTGGCCGCCCTCGAAGCCCTTGATGGCGACGCCGGTGCGCGACTTCTGGCCCTTGACGCCGCGACCCGCGGTCTTGCCCTTGCCGGAGCCGATACCGCGGCCGACGCGCATGCGGCCCTTGCGGGAGCCGGGATTGTCGGCGATTTCGTTCAGTCTCATCGTTCGATCCTCTGCGCTGTCGTTTCAGTAACGCTTAGCGCTTTTCGTCTTCGACGCGCACGAGATGGCGCACCTTGTTGATCATGCCGCGCACCTCGGGCGAATCCACGAGCTCGCGCGTGCGGTGACGCTTGTTCAGTCCCAGACCGATCAGCGTGCCGCGCTGGTCGTCGGTGCGGCCGATGTGGCTGCCCGTCTGGGTGATCTTGATCTTCTTGCTGTCGGCCATGGTGGTATTCCTTACGCCGCCTCGACGACGGTCTCGTCGCGACGGCCGAGCAGGTCACCGACCTTCTTGCCGCGGCGGGTCGCGACCATGCGCGGCGAGTTGAGCTGCTCGAGCGCCTTGAACGTCGCCTTGATCATGTTGTGCGGATTGGACGTGCCGACCGACTTTGCCACGATGTCCTTGAGACCGAGGGTCTCGAACACCGCGCGCATCGGGCCGCCGGCGATGATGCCGGTACCGGCCGGAGCCGAGCGCAGCGTGACCTTGCCGGCGCCGAACCGGCCCTTGACGTCGTGATGCAGCGTGCGGCCGTCGCGCAGCGGCACGCGGATCAGCGCGCGCTTGGCGGCTTCCGTCGCCTTGCGGATGGCCTCGGGGACCTCGCGGGCCTTGCCGGCGCCGTGGCCGACGCGGCCGCGCTGGTCGCCGACGACGACGATGGCGGCAAAGGCGAAGCGACGACCGCCCTTCACCACCTTCGCGACGCGATTGATGGTGACCAGCTTGTCGGTCAGTTCGTTGTCCTCGTCGCGGTCGCGGCCCCGATCGCGATCGCGCGGGGAACGGCCGGAACCGCCGGGTGAACGAGCCATGTGCTAACTCCCGATCAGAACGACAGGCCGCCCTCACGGGCGGCATTGGCCAGCGCAGCGATGCGGCCATGATAAATGTAGCCGCCGCGATCGAAGACGACTTCCTTGATACCGGCGGCGACGGCGCGCTGGGCGATCAGCTTGCCCACTTCCGCGGCCGCACCCTTGTCGGCGCCGGTCTTGAGCTTGCCCTTGACGTCCTTGTCGAGCGACGAGGCGGCAGCCAGGGTCAGGCCCTTCCGGTCGTCGATGACCTGGGCGTAGATGTGCTTGCCCGAGCGGAACACGCTGAGGCGAGGACGGCCGCCGGCGGCCTGGCGCAGCGCGTAGCGCGTGCGCCGCTGACGGCGGGCGAATAGAGCATTGCGATCGGACATGTCTGGTCTCGCCTCTACTTCTTCTTGCCTTCTTTGCGCCGGATCTTCTCGTTGGCATACTTGATGCCCTTGCCCTTGTAGGGCTCGGGCGGGCGCAGGCTGCGGATGTTGGCCGCGAGCTGCCCGACCTTCTGACGATCCGCGCCGGTGATCTCGACCTCGGTCGGCTTCACGGCCTTGATCTGGATTCCGGCCGGGATCGGCACCTCGACGTCGTGGCTGAAGCCGAGCTGCAGCTTCAGCACCTTGGCATCGGCCTGGGCGCGATAGCCGACGCCGTTGATCTCGAGATTGATGGTGAAGCCGTCCGACACGCCGCGAACGACGTTGCTCGCGAGGTTGCGTGCGGTGCCCCACTGCATGCGGGCGCGGCGGCTCTCGGTGCGCGGCTTGAAGACCAGCGCCTCGCCTTCCCTGGCGACGGCGACGTCGTCATGGACCATCAGTTGCAGCTCGCCCCGCTTGCCCTTGGCCTTGAGATGCTGGCCCTTGAGCTCGATGGTGACACCGGCGGGAATGGGAACCGGGTTTTTGCCGACGCGCGACATGGCTAGAACACCTTGCAGATGACTTCGCCGCCGACATTGGCGGCGCGCGCCTCGGCGTCGGACATGACACCGCGCGGCGTGGACAGGATCGAGATGCCGAGGCCGTTGAAGTGGCGCGGCAGCTCGCGGATCTTCGAGTAGACGCGGCGACCCGGGGTGGAGACGCGCTTGATCTCCTTTATCACCGGCTTGCCGTTGTCGTACTTCAACTCGATGCGGAGTTCCTTCACGCCGGGGCGAAGCTCTTCCTCGAACCAGCCGCGGATATAGCCCTCGCGCTGGAGCACATCGAGAACGTTCGAGCGCAGCCGCGAGGCAGGCGCGGTCACGCTGTCTAGGCGTGCCGACTGGCCGTTGCGGATGCGTGTCAGCAAATCGCCGACGGGATCTGTCATCATGGTCTACGGTCCCCCGTTACCAGCTCGACTTCACGACGCCGGGCAGGGCGCCCGACGAGGCGAGCTCACGCAGCGCGAGGCGCGAGAGCTTGAACTTGCGATACACGGCCCGCGGACGGCCCGTGAGCTCGCAGCGATTGCGAATGCGTGTCGGCGAGGAGTTGCGCGGCAGCTTGGCAAGCTTGAGGCGGGCGCCGAAGCGATCCTCCGGCGACAGCTTGTCGTCGACCGCCATCGCCTTCAGCTTGGCGCGCTTGCCGGCATACTGCTTCGCCATCTTGGCGCGCCGGTTGTTTTTCTCGACTGAACTCGTCTTGGCCATTTGATTCTCCGGCCTCAGTTCACGAACGGGAAGTCGAAACCGCGGAGAAGCGCTCGGGCTTCCGCGTCCGTCTTCGCTGTCGTGCAGATGATGATGTCCATGCCGCGCACCTGGTCGACCTTGTCGTAGTCGATCTCGGGGAACACGATCTGCTCCTTGAGGCCCATGGCGAAGTTGCCGCGGCCGTCGAACGACTTGCCGTTGAGCCCGCGGAAATCGCGAACCCGAGGCAGGGCGATATTGATCAGCCGGTCGACGAACTCGTACATGCGGTCGCGGCGCAGCGTGACCTTGGTGCCGATCGCCATGCCTTCGCGCAGTTTGAAGGTCGCGATCGACGTGCGCGACTTGATGACGACCGGCTTCTGGCCGGTGATCGCCGTCAGGTCGGCAACGGCGCCATCGACGGCCTTGCGGTCGTTGACCGCCTCGCCGACGCCCATGTTGATAACGATCTTCTCCAGCTTCGGCACCTCGAAGGGGTTCTTGTAGGAGAACTCCTTGATCAGCGCTTCGCGGAGGGTCTTGGCGTAGTGTTCTTGCAGTCGCGCGGGCATGGCCCGTTCTCCTAGCGGTCGATGGTCTCGCCGGAGGCGCGCGCGATGCGCACCTTGCGGCCGTCTTCAAGGAACCGGAACCCGACTTTCGTCGGCTTTTCCGATTTGGGATCCAGCAGGGCCACGTTGGAGACGTGGATCGTGGCCTCGCGTTCGATGATTCCGCCGGACTCGGTCCGGCTCGGCTTGGTGTGGCGCTTGATCATGTTGACGCCCGAGACGACGACGCGCTGCTCCTTCGGAAGCACGCGAAGCACATCTCCGACCTTGCCCTTGCTGCCACCGGTGATGACTTTCACCCGGTCGCCCTTCTTGATCTTGAGTTTGTTTGCCATGGCTAGAGCACCTCGGGCGCAAGCGAGATGATCTTCATGAACTTCTTGGCACGCAGCTCGCGCGTGACCGGTCCGAAGATACGAGTGCCGATCGGCTCGTCCTGCTTGCTGATGAGGACCGCGGCATTGCGGTCGAAGCGGATGGCGCTGCCGTCGGCGCGGCGCAGCGCGAACGACGTGCGGACGACGACGGCGCGATGCACCTCGCCCTTCTTCACCTTACCGCGCGGGATGGCTTCCTTGATCGACACGACAATGACGTCGCCGACGCTGGCGTACTTGCGGCGCGAGCCGCCGAGCACCTTGATGCACTGGACCCGACGGGCGCCCGAATTGTCGGCGACCTCGAGATTGGTACGCATCTGAATCATGATCTTTGCTCCGTTCCGCTAGGCCTTCGCGGCCTCGACTAGAACTTCCCAGCTCTTGGTCTTGGACAGCGGGCGGCACTCGCGGATACGCACGATCTGGCCAACCTTGCCCTTGAAGACATTGGTCTCGTCGTGCGCGTGATACTTCTTCGACTTGCGGATGAACTTCTTGTAGATCGGGTGCTGAATGCGCCGCTCGACCTTCACGACGATGGTCTTGTCCATCTTGTCGCTGACGACGACGCCTTCCAGGATACGCTTCGGCATTTATCTGGCTCCCTAACCGGCGGCCTTTTCGCCCAGCACCGTCTTGATGCGGGCGATGTCGCGGCGCACGTGGCGCGCGCGGGCAGTCTTCTGCAGCTGGCCACCGGCCTTCTGGAACCGCAGGTTGAACGCTTCCTTGCGGAGGTTACCCATCTCGGTCTTCAGCTCGTCCTTGGTCTTGGGACGCAGATCGCTGGCTTTCATGTCCAACTCCCTCAGCTTCCGGCGCCGACGCGGGCGACGAAGCGCGTCTTGATCGGCAGCTTGGCCGCGGCCAGCGCCAGGGCCTCCTTGGCGACGATCACCGGCACGCCCTCGAGCTCGAACAGGATGCGGCCCGGCTTCACTCGCGCCGCCCAGAACTCGGGCGCGCCCTTGCCGGAGCCCATGCGGACTTCGGCCGGCTTCTTCGACACCGGCACGTCCGGGAACACGCGGATCCACACGCGGCCGGCACGCTTCATGTGACGCGTGATGGCACGGCGGGCAGCCTCGATCTGGCGCGCGGTCAGGCGATCCGGCTCCATCGCCTTCAGCCCATAGGAACCGAAGTCGAGGTTGAAGCCGCCCTTGGCAGCGCCGCTGATGCGGCCCTTGAAGGCCTTGCGGTACTTGGTGCGCTTGGGTTGCAGCATGGTGTCTTACGCGTCCCTCTGCTCGGTGCGCTCGACGCGGGCCGGCGTACGCTGCGGCGCGGCTTCCTCGGCGCGCTTGTCGTGCGCCATCGGGTCGTGCGCGAGAATCTCGCCCTTGAACACCCAGACCTTCACGCCGCAGGTGCCGAAGGTCGTGAAGGCGGTGGCGACGCCGTAGTCGATGTCGGCGCGCAGCGTGTGCAGCGGCACGCGGCCTTCGCGGTACCATTCCATCCGGGCGATTTCCGAACCGCCGAGGCGGCCCGCGCAATTGATGCGGATGCCGCCGGCGCCCAGGCGCATCGCCGACTGCACGGCGCGCTTCATGGCGCGACGGAAGGCGACGCGACGCTCGAGCTGCTGCGCGATGTTCTCGGCGATCAGCGTGGCATCGATCTCGGGCTTGCGGATCTCGACGATGTTCAGGGCCACTTCGCCCTTGGTCATCTTGGCGAGGTCGCCGCGCAGCTTCTCGATGTCGGCGCCCTTCTTGCCGATCACCACGCCCGGACGGGCGGTGTGGATCGTGACGCGGGCGCGCTTGGCCGGACGCTCGATGACGATCTTCGCCACGCCGGCCTGGGCCAGCTTCTTGCGCAGCACCTTGCGAATCTGGATGTCCTCGTGGAGCATCTTCGAATATTCGGCGCCTTCGGCGTACCAGCGCGAGTCCCAGGTCCGGTTGATGCCGAGCCGCAGGCCGATCGGATTGACCTTCTGACCCATTTACTTGTCCTCCGCCTCGGCGCGCTCGCGCACCACGATGGTCAGATGCGAGAACGGCTTGACGATGCCGGCAGAACGGCCGCGGCCGCGCGTCTGGAATCGCTTCATGACCAGGCCCTTACCGACCGACGCCTCGGCGACGATCAGGCGATCGACGTCGAGATTGTGGTTGTTCTCGGCGTTGGCGATGGCCGAATTCAGTACCTTCTTCACGTCGATGGCGATGCGCTTCTTGGAGAAGGTCAGCTCGTTCACGGCCAACGACGCCTTCTTGCCGCGGATCGTGGCGGCGACGAGGTCGAGCTTGCGCGGGCTGACGCGAACGGCGCGCAGCACGGCCTTGGCCTCGTTGTCCGCCTCGCGGCGTGGGGTGGGTTGCTTGCTCATCGCATCTAATCCCTGGAAACCTTCTTGTCGCCCGAGTGCGAGGTGAAGGTCCTGGTCGGCGAGAACTCGCCGAGCTTGTGACCGACCATCTCCTCGGAGACGTTCACCGGAATGAACTTCCGGCCGTTGTAGACGGCGAACGTCAGTCCGACGAACTGCGGCAGGATCGTCGAGCGGCGCGACCACGTCTTGATCACTTCGCTGCGCACGGTCTGGCTCGCCTTTTCGACCTTCTTGATGAGGCTCCCGTCCACGAACGGGCCCTTCCAAACGGAACGTGCCACTTTACTTGCCTCCTACCGTCAGCGTGTCGAGTGACGGCTGCGGATGATGTACTTGTCCGTCGCCTTGTTCTTGCGCGTCTTCTTGCCCTTGGTCGGCTTGCCCCACGGCGTGACCGGATGGCGGCCGCCCGAGGTGCGGCCTTCGCCGCCGCCGTGCGGATGATCGACCGGGTTCATGGCGACGCCGCGGACGTGCGGGCGGCGACCGAGCCAGCGCTGGCGGCCGGCCTTGCCGATGACGATGTTCTGGTTGTCGGGGTTGCTGACCGCGCCGACCGTGGCCAGGCACTCGCCGGACACGAGGCGCAGTTCGCCCGAGCCGAGCTTGATCTGGGCATAGCCCGCATCCTTGCCGACGAGCTGGGCGTAGTTGCCGGCCGAACGGGCGAGCCGGCCGCCGGCAGCCTTCTTGAGTTCGACGTTATGGACGATCGTGCCGACCGGCATGTTGCCGAGCGGCATCGCGTTGCCCGGCTTGATGTCGACGCGCTCGCCGGAGACGACCTGGTCGCCCGCCTTCAGGCGCTGCGGCGCCAGGATGTAGTTGAGCTCGCCGTCGGCGTACTTGATCAGCGCGATGTAGGCGGTCCGGTTGGGATCGTATTCGATGCGCTCGACCGTGCCCACGGCGTCGAACTTGCGACGCTTGAAATCGATGATGCGCAGGCGGCGCTTGTGACCGCCGCCCATGTGATGGCTGGTGATGCGGCCGTGATTGTTGCGCCCGCCGGTGTTGCTCTTGCCGCGGGTCAGCGCCTTGACCGGCTTGCCCTTCCAGAGGCCCGTGCGGTCGACGATGACCAGCTGTCGGAGCGACGGCGTGATCGGCTTGTAAGTTTTAAGTGCCATGTCTGCTTCCCCCGCCCTACAAGCCCGTGGTCACGTCGATCTTGTGACCATCGACCAGCGAGACGATCGCCTTCTTCCAGTCGCTCCGCACGCCTGGACGGCCGCGGAATACCTTGCTCTTGCCCTTCACCGTCACGGTGTTCACGGCCTTCACCTTGACCTTGAACAGGCCTTCGATGGCCTGCTTGATCTCGGGCTTGGTCGCATCCTTCGAGACGCGGAAGGTCACCTGGCTGTGCTCGGAGCCGTTGGTGGTCTTTTCCGTGATCAGCGGCGAACGAATGACTTCGTACATCCGCGCACGCGAGACGGCTTCGGCCGGATAACGCTTGGCGCTCATTGCAGGCGCTCCTCGAGATGCTTGACTGCGTCGCGCGTCAGCACGAGCGTGTCGCGGCGCAGGATGTCGTAAACGTTGGCGCCCTGCTGCGGCAGCACGTCGATGTGGGCGATGTTGGACGCCGCGCGCGCGAAGTTGGTGTCGACCTCGGCGCCGGCGATGATCAGCGCGCTCGAGATGCCGAGCTTGCCGAAGTGAGCCGTCAGCTTGGACGTCTTCGGCTCTGCCAGGGCGGCCGCATCGACGACGATCAGCTTGCCTTCGGCGGCCTTGGCCGACAGCGCCGACCGAAGCGCGAGCTTGCGCACCTTCTTCGGCAGATCGCTGGCGTGGCTGCGCACGACCGGACCGAACGCCTTGCCGCCGCCGCGGAACTGCGGGGCTGCCTCGTTGCCGTGACGGGCGCGGCCGGTGCCCTTCTGGGCGTACATCTTCTTGGCCGTCGCCGTGATCTCGGCGCGTCCCTTGGTCTTGTGCGTGCCCTGCTGGCGGCGCGAGAGCTGCCACACGACGCAGCGATGCAGGATGTCCTTGCGGACCGGAACGGCGAACACCGCATCGGCGAGATCGATTTCGCCGGCGCTGCCGCCTTCAATGGTTTTGACCGTGAGCTTCATGATCCTATCCTCAGGCCGACGGAGCCGCATCGGCCGCGGGCGCCGCCGTTTCGGCAGCAGCCTTGCGCAGGCCGGCCGGGTACGGAGCGTCCTTGGGGCGGGCGCGCTTGGAGGCGTCCTTGACGATGACGTAGCTGTTGTTCGCGCCGGGTACGGCGCCGGAGACCAGCAGCAGGCCCTTCTCGTCGTCGACGGCGACGACCTTCAGGTTCTGCGTGGTCACGCGCTCGCTGCCATAGTGGCCGGCCATCTTCTTGCCCGGGAAGGTACGGCCGGGATCCTGACGGTTGCCGGTCGAACCATGCGAACGATGCGAGACCGACACGCCGTGGCTGGCTTCCAGGCCGTGGAAGTTCCAGCGCACCATCGAGCCGGTGAAGCCGCGGCCGATCGTGGTGCCGACGACATCCACGAACTGGCCGGCCACGAAGTGGCTGGGCACCAGCTCGGCGCCGACCTCGAGGACGGCATCCTTGGCGACACGGAACTCGACGAGCTTCTTCTTCGGCTCGACCTTGGCCTTGGCGAAGTGACCGCGCATCGGCTGGGTCACGTTCTTTACCTTGGCCTTGCCGTAGCCGAGCTGCACCGCGGTGTACTTGTCCTTCTCTTCCGAGCGGACAGCGACAACCTGCAACGTTTCCACCTTCAGAACGGTGACGGGCACATGCTCCCCGGCGTCGTTGAAGACGCGGGTCATGCCGACCTTCTGGGTGACGAGACCGCAACGCATGGTCTGTTCCTCTTCCCTTGTCCCTGTTCGCTCAGGCGCCGAGCTTGATTTCGACGTCCACGCCCGAGGCGAGGTCGAGCTTCATCAGCGCGTCCACGGTCTGCGGGGTCGGGTCGACGATATCGAGCACGCGCTTGTGCGTACGGATCTCGAACTGCTCGCGTGACTTCTTGTCGATGTGCGGCGAGCGGTTGACCGTGAACTTCTCGATGCCCGTCGGCAACGGGATCGGCCCGCGAACCTGGGCGCCCGTCCGCTTGGCCGTGCTCACGATCTCGCTGGTCGACGAATCGAGCACGCGATGATCGAAGGCCTTCAGCCTGATGCGGATATTGGTGTTGTCCATGGCCATGATGTCTACTCGCCTGTCGGTCGGTATTGTTTACTTCACGACTTTGGTGACGACGCCCGCGCCGACGGTCCTGCCGCCCTCGCGGATGGCGAAGCGCAGGCCCTCGTCCATGGCGATCGGCTGGATCAGCTCGACGATCAGACGGGCGTTGTCGCCCGGCATCACCATCTCCGTACCCTCCGGCAGCGTCACCACGCCCGTCACGTCGGTCGTGCGGAAGTAGAACTGCGGACGGTAGTTGGTGAAAAACGGCGTGTGACGGCCACCCTCTTCCTTGTTCAGGATGTAGGCTTCCGCCTCGAAGTTCGTGTGCGGCGTGATCGACCCCGGCTTGGCCAGAACCTGGCCGCGCTCCACGTCCTCGCGGCCGACACCGCGCAGCAGCGCGCCGATATTGTCGCCCGCCTCGCCCTGGTCCAGCAGCTTGCGGAACATTTCCACGCCCGTGACGACGGTCTTGGCCGTGGCCTTCAGACCCACGATCTCGATCTCCTCGCCCACCTTCACGATCCCGCGCTCGACCCGGCCCGTCACCACCGTGCCGCGGCCCGAGATCGAGAACACGTCCTCGATCGGCATCAGGAACGGCTTGTCCTTGTCGCGCGCAGGCTGCGGGATGTAGCTGTCCACCGCTTCCATCAGCTTCAGCACGGCCTGCTCGCCCTGCTCCGCGTTCTTGTCTTCCAGTGCCATCAGCGCCGAGCCCCGCACCACCGGAATGTCGTCGCCCGGGTACTGGTAGCTCTTCAGAAGCTCCCGCACTTCCAGCTCGACCAGGTCCAGAAGCTCCGGATCGTCGACCATGTCGACCTTGTTCATGAACACCACCAGCGCCGGCACGCCGACCTGGCGCGCCAGCAGGATGTGCTCGCGGGTCTGCGGCATCGGCCCGTCGGCCGCCGACACCACCAGGATCGCCCCGTCCATCTGCGCCGCGCCCGTGATCATGTTCTTCACGTAGTCGGCGTGGCCCGGGCAATCGACGTGCGCGTAATGCCGGTTCGACGTCTCGTACTCGACGTGCGCCGTCGAAATCGTGATCCCGCGCTCGCGCTCCTCCGGAGCCTTGTCGATCTGGTCGTACGCCGTGAACGTCGCACCGCCCGTCTTCGCCAGAATCTTCGTGATCGCCGCCGTCAACGACGTCTTGCCGTGATCGACGTGACCGATCGTCCCGATGTTGCAGTGCGGCTTGTTCCGCTCAAACTTCGCCTTCGTCATGGTCCTGATCCCTGCTTGATCGCTTAAATACTAACTTGTTCAGCCGGCCAGCTTGGCCACGACCTCGTCCGCCACCGCCTGCGGCACCGCCGCGTAGTGGTCGAAGGTCATGCTGTAGGCGGCCCGGCCCTGCGTCATCGAACGCAGCGTATTCACGTAGCCGAACATATTGGCCAGGGGCACCATGGCATCGATGACCTGCGCGTTGCCGCGGGCATCCATGCCGAGGATCTGGCCACGACGGCTGTTCAAGTCGCCGATGCAATCGCCCATGTAGTCGTCGGGCGTCACCACCTCGACCTTCATGATCGGCTCGAGCAGCTTGCACTGCGCCTTCGCCAGCCCTTCGCGCCAGGCGGCGCGAGCGGCGATTTCGAAGGCCAGCACGCTCGAATCGACGTCGTGATAGTTGCCGTCGACCAGAGTCACCTTGAAATCGATCACCGGGAAGCCGGCGAGCACGCCGGTATCGCGCGAGGCTTCGAGGCCCTTCTCGACGCCCGGAATGAATTCCTTGGGCACCGAGCCGCCGACGATCTTGTTCTCGAACGTGTAGCCCGAGCCGGGTGCGCCCGGTTCGAACACCAGCTTGATGCGCGCGAACTGGCCGGAGCCGCCGCTCTGCTTCTTGTGGGTGTAGTCGATCTCGGCCTTGCGGCCGAGCGTCTCGCGATAAGCAACCTGCGGCGCGCCGACGTTGGCATCGACCTTGTAGGTACGGCGAAGGATATCGACCTTGATCTCGAGATGGAGCTCGCCCATGCCCTTGATGACGGTCTGGCCCGTCTCCTGGTCGGTCGAGACGCGGAACGTCGGATCTTCCTGGACGAGACGGCCCAGCGCCTGGCCGAGCTTCTCCTGGTCGGCCTTCGACTTCGGCTCGATGGCGAGCTCGATGACCGGATCGGGGAAGTCCATCTTTTCCAGGATCACCGGATGGTCGGGATCGCACAGCGTGTCGCCGGTGGTGACGCTCTTGAGGCCGGCCAGGGCGATGATGTCGCCGGCGCGGGCTTCCTTCACGTCCTCGCGATCGTTGGCATGCATCAACAGCATGCGGCCGACACGCTCCTTGCGGTCCTTCGTGCTGTTCAGCACGCCAGTCGCCGACTGCAGCACGCCCGAATAGACGCGCGCAAAAGTGAGCGAACCCACGAACGGGTCGGTCATGATCTTGAAGGCGAGCGCCGACATCGGCGCATCGTCGCTCGACGGCAGCGTGATCGCCTCGTCGGTGCCCATCTTGACGCCCTTGACGTCGGCAACGTCGCTTGGCGCCGGCAGATAGTTGACGACGGCGTCGAGCATGGGCTGCACGCCCTTGTTCTTGAACGCCGAGCCGCACAGCACCGGAACGAACGTGTAGTTGATCGTGCCCTTGCGGATGCACTTGATCAACGTGTCGTAGTCAGGCTCCTCGCCGTCGAGGAACTTCTGCATGGCTTCGTCGTCCTGTTCGACGGCCATGTCGATCAGCTTGGCGCGGTATTCCGCGGCCTTTTCCTTCATGTCGGCCGGGATCTCGACGACCTCGAACTTCGCGCCGAGCGTCTCTTCCAGCCAAATGATCGCCTTGTTGGAGACCAGGTCGACCAGGCCCTTGTAGTCGGATTCGGAACCGATCGGGAGCTGCGTCACGAGCGGCTTGGCGCCCAGGCGATCGACGATCATGTCGACGGTGCGATAGAAGTTCGCGCCGGTGCGATCCATCTTGTTGACGAAGCAGATGCGCGGCACGCCGTACTTGTCGGCCTGGCGCCACACCGTCTCGGACTGCGGCTCGACGCCGGCCACCGAGTCGAACACGCAAACCGCGCCGTCGAGCACGCGCAGCGAACGCTCGACTTCGATCGTGAAGTCGACGTGCCCGGGCGTGTCGATGATGTTCACGCGATAGCTGATGTCCTTGTACGGACCGGTCTCGACCTTCCAGAAGCACGTGGTCGCGGCCGACGTGATCGTGATGCCGCGCTCCTGCTCCTGCTCCATCCAATCCATCGTCGCGGCGCCGTCATGGACTTCGCCAATCTTGTGCGACTTGCCGGTGTAGTAGAGCACGCGCTCGGTCGTCGTGGTCTTGCCGGCATCGATATGCGCCATGATGCCGATATTGCGGTAGTGCGCGATGGGAGTAGTGCGAGCCATGGAATGGGCTTTCTGGGAGGGGACTTGAGACGCGCTTACCAGCGATAATGTGCGAACGCCTTGTTGGCGTCGGCCATCTTGTGCGTGTCTTCGCGTTTCTTGACCGCGTTGCCGCGGCGGTTGAAGGCGTCGAGCAGCTCGGCCGAGAGCTTCTCGGTCATGCTGTGGCCCGAACGGTCGCGGGCGGCCTGGATGATCCAGCGGATGGCCAGCGCCTGGCGGCGCTCGGGGCGAACCTCGACGGGCACCTGGTAGGTGGCGCCGCCAACGCGGCGCGAGCGGACTTCGACGGCCGGCTTCACGTTCTCGAGCGCTTCGTGGAAGGCCGGGACCGGATCCTGCTTGAGCTTGCTCTGGACTTCGTCGAGGGCGCCGTAGACGACGCGCTCGGCGACCGACTTCTTGCCACGCTCCATGAGCGTGTTCATGAACTTCGAGAGAACGATGTCGTGATACTTGGCGTCCGGCAGGACTTCACGTTTTTCGGCGGCGCGACGGCGAGACATGTGTTCCTCCCCGCCTTACTTCGGACGCTTCGCGCCGTACTTCGAACGGCGCTGGCGGCGGTCCTTGACACCCTGCGTATCGAGGGTGCCGCGAATGATGTGATAGCGCACGCCGGGAAGATCCTTCACGCGGCCACCGCGGATCATGACGACCGAATGTTCCTGCAGGTTGTGGCCTTCGCCGGGAATGTAGCTCACCACCTCGTAGCCGTTGGTGAGGCGGACCTTGGCGACCTTGCGGAGCGCCGAGTTCGGCTTCTTCGGGGTCGTCGTGTAGACGCGGGTGCAAACGCCACGCTTCTGCGGGCAGGCCTGTAGCGCCGGCACCTTGTTGTGCGACGTGAGGCCGTGGCGCGGCTTGCGGATCAACTGGTTAATCGTCGGCATAGAATTTCGGTTTCCTTAACGCCGTCTCGGGTCCGCCCACATCAGCACCGTGGCGCAAAGCAAATACGCGGGCATAGCGGCAAGAGCGCAGCCCCGCGCGAAAGAAAAGCTTTGCGGCCAAAAGGCCTGACTTGTAGCGGTCCTCGACGTCAGGCTGTGTCTAGGCGGTTAAACCTACTTACCAGCCCCCCGACGAGGTGGCGCGCTTATATGATCGCCGCGCCGGGGCGTCAAGCGCGCTTCTCATTGATATCCTTGGCTATTCTCAGCCTGCCGCGAACGACTCGTTCCTGACTCGGCGTCAGGCGGTTGCGCAAGAATCTAATAACCACATCTTGTGGTCCGCCACACCACGAACACAAATTTTACTTTGCGCGGCGGCTGCGCTATGTCGATGGCCATGTTGCGCCAAGACCCGCGTATGACCTCGGTTACCAAAGCTCGCTTTGGGGCGGGGGAGTCATGCGCGTTCGTCTGATCTAGACACCGACTTGACCCCTGACCCCGCCGAAACGGTCGGGGTCACGCGCAACAGGTCCCGCCGCTCCGGCAAACGGAAGCGAGACCACGATGCCACCCTCCAGGCTCATGCCGCCGACGCCCGTGCTCGAGACGCCGCGCCTCGTCCTGCGCCCCGTGCGCAGCAAGGATGCGCCGGTGATCCAGCGCCGTTTCCCGCACTGGGAGGTCGTGCGCTGGCTGGACGCCAAGATCCCCTGGCCCTACCCGGCCGACGGCGCGGCGACCTATGTCGCGTCCTGCCTCGAGGAAATGGCGCGACGGGAGAAATCCCACTGGGCGATCATTCCCAAGTCCGGTCCGGCCGACCTGATCGGGATCATCGATCTTTGGCCCGATGACGGGGTCAGCCGCAGCCAGCGCGGCTTTTGGCTCGATCCCGAGTTCCAGGGCAAGGGGTTGATGACCGAGGCCGCCGAACGCGTGACGGAATACGCCTTCTGCGACCTCGGCTGGCCGCATCTTTGGCTGACCAACGCGCAGGACAACCACCCGTCCCGCCGCCTCAAGGAGCGGCAGGGCGCCCGTCTGGTCGACCTGATGATCGGCGAGCATGTCGGCGGCAAGGGGCCGCGAATGGTCTGGCTGCTGACCCAGGAGGATTGGACGGGCCGACAGGCGGCGTAGTCCCGAGCCACTCCAAAGGAAAAGGCCGTCCCCTTGCAGGGACGGCCTTCGATTTGTCTGATCGGGCGGCGATCAGTCGGCCGCACGCTCCTCTTCGAGGGTCGGCACGGGCCGATCCTCGCCATCCGCACCGGCGGCCAGGATGGCCCGGTCGCGCTGCGCGGCAATCGCCTTCATGCGGTTCACGACCCCGCCGGTACCGGCCGGGATCAGGCGGCCGACGATGACGTTTTCCTTGAGCCCCTGCAGCGTGTCGACGCGGCCGGACACGGCAGCCTCGGTCAGCACGCGCGTGGTCTCCTGGAAGGAGGCCGCCGAGATGAACGACTTGGTCTGCAGGCTCGCCTTGGTGATGCCGAGCAGAACCGGATCGGCCTTGGCAAGCTTCAGCTTCTCGGCCGCAAGCTTGGCGTTCTCCATCTCGTATTCCTGCTTGTCGATCTGCTCGCCGATCAGGAACGTGGAGTCGCCGGCGTCGGTGATCTCGACCTTCTGCAGCATCTGACGCGCGATCGTCTCGATGTGCTTGTCGTTGATCTTCACGCCCTGCAGTCGATAGACCTCCTGGATCTCGTTCACCAGGTACTCGGCCAGCTTCTCGACGCCCAGCACGCGCAGGATGTCGTGCGGCACCGGGTTGCCGTCGATCAAGAGATCGCCGCGCTCCACGAAGTCGCCTTCCTGGACGGCGATGCGCTTGGTCTTCTGGATCAGATACTCGACAGGCTCCGCGCCCTCGCCTTCCGGCACGATCAGGACGCGACGCTTGTTCTTGTAGTCCTTGCCGAACTCGATGCGGCCCGAGATATCGCAGATGATCGCGAAATCCTTGGGCTTGCGGGCTTCGAACAGCTCGGCCACGCGCGGCAGACCGCCCGTGATGTCGCGGTTCTTGCCGCCCTCGCGCGGGATACGCGCGAGAATATCGCCGGCGTGAACCTCCTGGCCGTTCTCGACCGAGAGCACCGAGTCGAGCGACAGCAGGTAACGCGCCTCCTGCCCGTTGCCGAGCATGATCGGGTTGCCGGCCGCGTCGTGGATGGCGATGCGGGGACGCAGATCTCCGCCCTTCGGCTGGCCCTTCCAGTCGACGACGACCCGGTTCGAAATGCCAGTAGAGTCGTCGATCACTTCGCGCATCGAGGTGCCTTCGACGAGGTCGACGTAGACCGCCTTGCCGGCCTTTTCCGTAATGATCGGCAGGGTGTACGGATCCCACTCGGCCAGCTTCTGGCCCTTGGTGACGGCCGTGTCGCTATCGACCAGCAGGCGCGCACCGTAGGGCACGCGATGCTTGGCCCGCTCTCGCTGGGCACCGTCGACGAGGACCAGCTCGGTGTTGCGGCCCATCACGACCGGAACGCCCTGGCTGTTCATCACGACATTGCGGTTGCGCACCTGGATCGTGCCGTCGTGGCTGGCTTCGATGTTCGACTGCTCGGCGCCGCGCTGGGCGGCACCGCCGATGTGGAAGGTACGCATCGTGAGCTGCGTGCCCGGCTCGCCGATCGACTGGGCGGCGATGACGCCCACCGCCTCGCCGATGTTGACCGGGGTACCGCGCGCCAGGTCACGGCCGTAGCACTTGCCGCAGACGCCGATCTTGGTGTCGCAGGTCAGCACCGACCGGATTCGCATCTCCTCGATACCGGCCTTGTCGATCTGCTCGATCGTGACCTCGTCGATCAGGTCGCCGGCCTTGCAGATCACCGTGCCGTTCAGCGGATCGATGACGTCGTCGAGCGCCGTACGACCGAGCACGCGCTCGGACAGGGGCTCGATCACGTCGCCGCCATCGACGACCGCACGCATCGTGAGGCCGCGCTCCGTGCCGCAATCGGGCTCGAAGATGATGCAGTCCTGCGCCACGTCGACCAGTCGGCGAGTCAAGTAACCCGAGTTCGCGGTCTTGAGCGCGGTGTCGGCCAGGCCCTTGCGCGCGCCGTGGGTGGAGTTGAAGTACTCCAGCACCGAGAGGCCTTCCTTGAAGTTCGAGATGATCGGCGTCTCGATGATCTCGCCCGACGGCTTGGTCATGAGACCGCGCATGCCGGCGAGCTGCTTCATCTGCGTGGTCGATCCGCGCGCACCGGAGTGCGCCATCATCCACACCGAGTTCACGGGCTTACCGGGAAGCGGCGTCGAAATGCCCTTCATCATCTCCTCGGCGACGCGATCGGAGCAGCGCGACCAGGCATCGACGACCTTGTTGTACTTCTCGCCCGAGGTGATCAGGCCGTCCTGGTACTGCTGCTCGTACTCCTTCACTTCCTTTGTCGTCTGGGCGACCAGCTTCAGCTTGGCGGCGGGGATGACGAGGTCGTCCTTGCCGAAGGAAATGCCGGCGCGGCAGGCGTGATAGAAGCCCAGGCCCATCAGGCGGTCGGCGAAGATCACCGTGTCCTTCTGGCCGCAGTGGCGATAGACCGAGTCGATGACGTTCTGCAGGTCCTTCTTCGTGAGAAGCCGGTTGATCAGCGAGAACGGCAGGTTGGGGTGCCTGGGCAGGATCTGCGCCAGCAGGATGCGGCCCGGCGTGGTCTCGACCACGCGGTTCGCGAGCACACCCTTGTCGTCGTAGGCCTCGAGACGCATCTTGATCTTCGAGTGCATCGTGATCGAGCGCTTGTGGAGTGCATGCTCCAGCTCGCCGATCTCGGCGAACAGCGAGCCCTCGCCCACTTCGCCGTCGCGCTCGAGCGTGATGTAGTAGATGCCGAGCACGATGTCCTGCGACGGCACGATGATCGGCTTGCCGCTGGCGGGCGAGAGGATGTTGTTGGTCGACATCATCAGCACGCGCGCCTCGAGCTGGGCTTCCAGCGACAGCGGCACGTGCACCGCCATCTGGTCGCCGTCGAAGTCGGCGTTGAAGGCGGTGCAGACCAGCGGGTGAAGCTGGATCGCCTTGCCCTCGATCAGCACCGGCTCGAACGCCTGGATGCCGAGACGATGCAGCGTCGGCGCGCGGTTGAGCAGCACCGGATGCTCGCGGATGACCTCTTCGAGGATGTCCCAAACCTCGGGACGCTCCTTCTCGACCATGCGCTTGGCGGCCTTGATGGTGTTGGCCATGCCATAGGCCTGGAGCCGCGAATAGATGAACGGCTTGAACAGCTCGAGCGCCATCTTCTTGGGCAGGCCACACTGGTGAAGCTTGAGTTCCGGGCCGACCACGATGACCGAGCGGCCCGAATAGTCGACGCGCTTGCCGAGCAGGTTCTGGCGGAACCGGCCCTGCTTGCCCTTGAGCATGTCGGAGAGCGACTTCAGCGGGCGCTTGTTGGCGCCGGTGATGACGCGGCCGCGACGGCCGTTGTCGAACAGGGCGTCGACCGACTCCTGCAGCATGCGCTTCTCGTTGCGCACGATGATGTCGGGCGCACGCAGCTCCATCAGCCGCTTGAGGCGGTTGTTGCGGTTGATGACGCGGCGATAGAGATCGTTGAGGTCCGACGTGGCGAAACGACCGCCGTCGAGCGGCACCAGCGGACGCAGCTCGGGCGGGATCACCGGCACCAGCTCCAGGATCATCCATTCCGGACGCGCGCCGGACTCGATGAAGCTTTCGCAGAGCTTGAGGCGCTTCACCAGCTTCTTGCGCTTGGCTTCCGACGTCGTCTCGCGCAGCTCCTCGCGGAGCCGCGGCCGCTCCTCGTTGAGGTCGATGACCTGCAGCATGGCGCGGATCGCCTCGGCGCCGATGTCGGCACGGAACGAATCGTCGCCATACTCGTCGAGCGCGTTCAGGTACTGCTCCTCGTTGAGGAGCTCGCGGTACTTGAGCGGCGTCAGGCCGGGCTCGGTGACGACGTAGTTCTCGAAGTAGAGAATCCGCTCGAGGTCGCGCAGCGTCATGTCGAGCAGCAGACCGATGCGGCTCGGCAGCGACTTCAGGAACCAGATATGGGCGACCGGCGAGGCCAGCTCGATGTGGCCCATGCGCTCGCGGCGCACCTTGGTCAGCGTCACTTCGACGCCGCACTTCTCGCAGGTGATGCCGCGGAACTTCATGCGCTTGTACTTGCCGCACAGGCACTCGTAGTCCTTGATCGGTCCGAAGATGCGGGCGCAGAACAGGCCGTCGCGCTCCGGCTTGAAGGTCCGGTAGTTGATGGTCTCCGGCTTCTTGATCTCGCCGTGGCTCCAGGCGCGGATGCGCTCGGGGCTGGCGATCGAGATGCGGATCTCGTCGAAGGTCGGCGTGCCTTGCGGCTGGCCCAGTACGTTGATCAGGTCGGTCATTTATAGGGTCCCTATGTCACCCCTTTTGGGGGTTCGTTGGACTTAAATCGCGAGGGAGTAGAAGCCGGCCACGCTCACGTGGCCGACTGATTGAGTTCGACGTTGAGGCCCAGCGAGCGCAGCTCCTTGACCAGAACGTTGAAGGATTCGGGAATACCCGCCTCGAACGTGTCGTCGCCGCGCACGATGGCCTCGTAGACCTTGGTGCGGCCGGCCACGTCGTCCGACTTGACGGTGAGGATCTCCTGCAGCGTGTAGGCGGCGCCGTAGGCCTCGAGTGCCCAGACCTCCATCTCGCCGAAGCGCTGACCGCCGAACTGCGCCTTGCCGCCCAGCGGCTGCTGGGTGACGAGGCTGTAGGGGCCGATCGACCGTGCGTGGATCTTGTCGTCCACGAGATGGTGCAGCTTCAGCATGTAGATGTAGCCCACGGTCACCTTGCGATCGAACGGCTCGCCGGTGCGACCGTCGACCAGGGTGACCTGGCCCGAGGTGTCGAGGTTGGCCATCTCCAGCATCTCGACGATGTCGGGCTCGTGCGCACCGTCGAACACCGGCGACGCGAACGGCACGCCCTTGCTGAGGTTGCGCGCCAGCTCGAGCGTCTGCTCGTCGTCGAGATCGGCGATGTCGGCCTTGAACGACTTCTCGCCGTAGATCTCGCGCAAGGTCTTGCGGACCTGCGTCATCGACGCCTCGCGGGCGCCGTTGACCATGTCGCCGATCTTCTTGCCGAGACCTGCCGCGGCCCAGCCGAGATGGGTTTCGAGGATCTGACCGACGTTCATGCGGCTGGGCACGCCCAGCGGATTGAGCACGATGTCGACCGGCACGCCCTCTTCGAGGTAGGGCATGTCCTCCAGCGGCATGATGCGCGAGATGACACCCTTGTTGCCGTGACGGCCGGCCATCTTGTCGCCCGGCTGCAGCTTGCGCTTGGTGGCGACGAAGACCTTGACCATCTTCATCACGCCCGGCGGCAGCTCGTCGCCGCGCTGCAGCTTGTCGACCTTGCTGTCGAACCGGTCCTGCAGCCGCTTCATCGACTCGTCGAACTGCTTGTTCGACGCCTCGAGTTCGGACTGCCGCTTGTCGGTCTTGACCGCGATCTGGCGCCACTGGCTGGGCGTGTACTCGCCCAGCACCTTGTCGTTGATCCGGGTGCCCGGCTTCAGGCCCTTGAGCCCGCCGGCGACCGTCTGGTTCATCAGCATTTCCTGGATCTGGCTGTAGAAGCTGCGCTCCAGGATGGCCTTTTCGTCGTCGCGGTCCTTGGCCAGACGCTCGATCTCGTCGCGCTCGATGGCGAGCGCGCGCTCGTCCTTGTCGACGCCGCGGCGGTTGAAGACGCGGACCTCGACCACGGTGCCTTCGACGCCCGGCGGCACCTTGAGCGAGGTGTCGCGCACGTCGGCGGCCTTTTCGCCGAAGATGGCGCGCAGCAGCTTCTCTTCCGGCGTCATCGGGCTCTCGCCCTTGGGCGTCACCTTGCCGACCAGAATGTCGCCCGCCTTCACTTCGGCGCCGATGTAGACGATGCCCGCCTCGTCGAGATTCTTCAGCGCTTCCTCGCCGACGTTCGGGATGTCGCGGCTGATTTCCTCCTGGCCGAGCTTGGTGTCGCGGGCCATGACCTCGAACTCCTCGATATGAATCGAGGTGAACACGTCGTCGCGCACGATACGCTCGGAGAGCAGAATCGAGTCCTCGAAGTTGTAGCCATTCCACGGCATGAAGGCGACGAGCACGTTGCGCCCGAGTGCCAGCTCGCCGTCGCGGGTCGACGGACCGTCGGCCACGATGTCGCCCTTCTTCACCTGGTCGCCGACCTTCACGAGCGGCTTCTGGGTGATGCAGGTGCTCTGGTTGGAGCGCTGGAACTTCAGCAGGTTGTAGATGTCGACCGCGGGACGGTCGGCGCCGAAGTCCTCGGTGGCGCGGACCACGATGCGCATGGCATCGACCTGGTCGACGACGCCGGTGCGCCGTGCGGCGATGGCGACGCCCGAATCGCGGGCCACCACTTCTTCCATGCCGGTGCCGACCAGCGGCGCCTCGGCCTGGATCAGCGGCACCGCCTGGCGCTGCATGTTCGAGCCCATCAGCGCGCGGTTGGCGTCGTCGTTCTCGAGGAACGGGATCAGCGCCGCGGCGACCGAGACGATCTGCTTGGGCGAGACGTCGACGAAGTCGATCGTCTCGGGCCGGCCGAGGATGTACTCGCCGCCCTTGCGGCACTGCACCAGCTCGGACACGAACTTGCCCTTGGCGTCGATCTCGGCGTTGGCCTGGGCCACCGTGTAGCGGCCCTCTTCCATCGCCGACAGGTAGACGACCTCGTCGCTGACGCGGCCGTTCACGACCTTGCGGTACGGGCTCTCGATGAAGCCGTACTGGTTCACGCGCGCGTAGGTGGCGAGCGAGTTGATCAGGCCGATGTTGGGGCCTTCCGGCGTCTCGATCGGGCAGATGCGGCCGTAATGCGTCGGATGCACGTCGCGCACCTCGAAGCCGGCGCGCTCGCGCGTCAGACCGCCCGGTCCAAGCGCCGAGAGGCGACGCTTGTGCGTCACTTCCGACAGCGGATTGGTCTGGTCCATGAACTGGCTGAGCTGCGAGGAGCCGAAGAACTCGCGCACCGCCGCCGCCGCCGGCTTGGCGTTGATCAGGTCGTGCGGCATCACGGTGTCGATGTCGATCGAGCTCATGCGCTCGCGGATCGCGCGTTCCATGCGCAGCAGGCCGACGCGGTACTGGTTCTCCATCAGCTCGCCGACCGAACGGACGCGGCGGTTGCCGAGGTGATCGATGTCGTCGATTTCGCCGCGGCCGTCCTTCAGCCCGTGCAGCACCTTGACGACCGAGAGGATGTCCTCGCGCCGCAGCGTGCGCTGCGTGTCGGGCACGCCCTCGAAGTCGAGGCGCATGTTCATCTTCACGCGGCCGACCGGCGAGAGGTCGTAGCGGTCGAGATCGAACAGCAGGCCCTGGAACAGGGTCTCGGCCTGGTCGAGGGTCGGCGGCTCGCCCGGTCGCATGACGCGGTAGACGTCGAGCAGGGCCTCTTCGCGATTCGAGTTCTTGTCGGCGGCCAGCGTGTTGCGGATGTAGGGACCGACATTGGTGTGGTCGATGGCAAGCGTCGGCAGCAGGTCGATGCCGACCTCCTCGAACTGCTCGAGCACGGCCTCGGTGATCTCCTGGCCCGCCTCGACGTAGATCTCGCCGGTCTTCTCGTTGATGATGTCGAGCGCGGCGTAGCGGCCGATCAGCTCCTCGGCCGAGACGCGCATTTCCTTCAGGCCGGCTTCCTTGAGCTTGGCCAGCAGGCGCGGAGTCATCTTGGCGCCGGCCTCGGCCACCGGCTTACCGGTCTTGCCGTTGACCAGGTCGTGCGTGAGCTTGACGCCCTTCATCGACTCGGCATTGAACGGCGTGTTCCAGCCGTCCTTCTCGCGCTTGTAGACGACCTGGCCATAGAACGCCGCCAGGATCTCCTCGGGCGACAGGCCCTGGGCCTCGGCCGGATCGAGCGTCTGGTTCTTGGCGACGGCGGCGGCGCGCTTCTTGGCGGTGGCGTCGTTGTCGAGCGCGAGCAGCAGCGTCGTCACCGGGATCTTGCGGCGGCGGTCGATGCGGACATGGATCAGGTCCTTGGCGTCGAACTCGAAGTCGAGCCAGGAGCCGCGATAGGGGATGATGCGGGCGGCGAACAGGTACTTGCCCGAGCTGTGGGTCTTGCCCTTGTCGTGGTCGAAGAAGACGCCCGGCGAACGGTGCATCTGCGAGACGATCACGCGCTCGGTGCCGTTCACGATGAAGGTGCCGTTGTCGGTCATGAGCGGCATGTCGCCCATGTAGACGTCCTGCTCCTTGATATCGCGGATCGAGCGCGAGCCCGCTTCCTCGTCGATGTCCCACACCACGAGCTGCAGCGTGACCTTGAGGGGCGCCGCGTAGGTGATGCCGCGCTGCTGGCACTCCTCGACGTCGTACTTGGGCTCTTCGAATTCGTACTTCACGAACTCGAGGCTGGCGCGCTCGGCGAAGTCCTTGATCGGAAACACGCCGCGGAAGACCTCCTGGAGGCCGGACTGCGTGCGCTTGGCCGCCGGAATCATCCGCTGCAGGAACGTCTCGTAGGACGACTTCTGAACCTCGATGAGGTTCGGCATCGGCGCCACGGATTCGATGTGGCCGAAGAAACGACGGATTCGCTTACGTGTATTGAAGGCCGTGGCCATCCTGCGTCCTCGATCTGGTTCAAGGGCGACGACTTAACCCGCTGCTGTCTCGGAACGCCCGGCCCGCCAAAGCCGATCGCCCCATCCATTGCAGTGGGCCACTTATCGAAGCGGATCCGGATCCGCTTGGAAAAGGGGCCTTTCTTCTCGAACTCCTCTCCCCCTTGGGGGAGAGGTTGGGTGAGGGGGTTACACACCCGCCTCACCCCCTCACCTAACCTCTTCCCCTGAAGGGGGAGAGGAACATGACGTTCTTACTTGAGTTCGACCTTCGCGCCTTCGGCCTCGAGCTTGGCCTTGAGCTTCTCCGCGTCGGCCTTCGGCACGCCTTCCTTGACGGCCTTCGGAGCGGCTTCGACCAGGTCCTTGGCCTCCTTGAGGCCAAGACCGGTGATCTCGCGCACCGCCTTGATGACGTTGATCTTCTTGTCGCCGGCGGCGGCAAGAACGACGGTGAACTCGTCCTTCACCTCGACCGGAGCGGCAGCAGCGCCGCCAGCGGCCGCGACCGCGACCGGGGCAGCGGCGCTAACGCCCCACTTCGTCTCGAGCAACTTGCTCAACTCGGCGGCCTCGAGGACCGTCAGGGCCGAAAGTTCTTCGACCAGCTTCTCTAGATTGGCCATTGTCTGTCTCCTGTAACCTGAACTTCGATAATCGTGACGTCGATTGGGCTAACGACCGGCTTACGCCGCCTTCGCACCGTCTTCCTTGGCTCCGTACGCTCCGAACACACGAGCGAGTTGACCAGCGGGGGCCACAAGCACGCCGGCGATCTTCGTCGCCGGAGCCTGCAGGAGACCGATGATCTTGCCGCGCAGAGCATCGAGGGAGGGCAGCGAGGCCAACGTCTGGACGCCAGCGACGTCCAGAACATTTCCACCCAGCGCACCACCGACGATGGTCAGCTTCTCGTTGTCCTTGGCGAAGGCCGAAACGACCTTCGCCGCAGCGACCGGATCCTTGGAGTAGGCGATGGCAGTCGGTCCCGTGAACATGGGGCCGAGCGCCTTGAAGGGCGTGCCTTCGAGGGCACGCAACGTGAGCCGATTCTTCGTGACCTTGTAGCTCGCGCCGGCTGCCCTGATCTTGCGACGCAGGTCCGTGACCTCCTGAACGGTCAAGCCTGACTGGCGAGTGATCACCATCAGGTTGGCGTCCATGAAAGTACGGTTCAGCTCGACGATCGCCTCGGCCTTTTCCGAACGATTCACGGCTTTCTCCAACTTTGATCCAACCCGGGAAATCCGGATCGGACCGGCTGCGTTCAGACCTCGCAGCCTCCGTTAGCGGGTTAGCGCGAACGGAGACCTTGCGGTCCGGTTCGCCTGCCCCGGAAGTTCAGGCCCGTGCGCGCACACCGAAGTGCAGCGTCGATTCCCTTGCCCCCGTCTATCGCCGGCGGGTTTCCCCATTACGCTCGCCCTCGTTACAAACGCGGAAGGCGAAGCACCTGCGGTCTCGGACAGGTGGAGCTCGAGAACCTCGCGGTTCCGTCGCTCCGACCGCCGCTGGCAGAAGCCAACGACGGAATCTCAAAATCTTGGCCGCGCGCTCAGGTAGCGAGCGCGGTGGCGGGGTCGAGCTTCACGCCCGGACCCATCGTCGAACTGAGCGAAACCTTCTTGATGAAGGTTCCCTTGGCACCGGCCGGCTTGGCACGGTTGATCGCGGTCACCAGCGCCTTGACGTTGGCGGCGATCGCCTCCTCGCTGAACGAGGCCTTGCCGACGCCTGCATGAACGATGCCAGCCTTCTCGGCGCGGAACTCGATCGAACCGGCCTTGGCGGCCTTGACCGCGGCGGCGACGTCCTGCGTGACCGTGCCGAGCTTGGGGTTCGGCATCAGGCCGCGCGGGCCCAGCACCTTACCGAGCCTGCCTACCACGCCCATCATGTCGGGGGTGGCGACGCAGCGCTCGAAATTCATGTCGCCGGCCGTGATCTTCTCGGCCAGGTCCTCGGCACCGACCAGGTCGGCACCGGCGGCCTTGGCTTCGTCGGCCTTGGCGCCACGGGCGAACACCGCCACGCGCACCGACTTTCCGGTGCCGTTCGGGAGCGCGATCATGCCGCGCACCGCCTGGTCGGCGTGACGCGGATCGATGCCCAGGTTCATCGCGACCTCGATGGTCTCGTCGAACTTCGCCTTGGCGTTCGCCTTGACGATCTTCACGGCCTCCTCGAGGGCGTAGACCTTCTCGCGGTCCACGGTGCCCGACGCCGTCGTGTATCGCTTGCCTCGGCTCATGGCGCTACTCCACTACCTGAAGGCCCATCGAGCGGGCGGAGCCCACCACCTGGGCCATCGCCGACTCGACCGAGTCGCAGTTGAGATCGGGCATCTTCTGCTCGGCGATCTCCTTGACCTGGGCCTTCGTCACCTTGCCGACGATCTGCGTGCCGACCGTCTTGGCGCCCGACTCGATGCCTGCCGCCTTCTTGAGGAAGAAGCTGACCGGCGGGGTCTTGGTGACGAAAGTGAAGCTGCGATCCTGGAACACGGTGATGACCACCGGGATCGGCATGCCCGCTTCCATCTTCTGGGTGCGCGCGTTGAACTGCTTGCAGAATTCCATGATGTTCACGCCCTGCTGACCGAGCGCGGGCCCGATCGGCGGCGACGGATTGGCCTTGCCGGCCGGCACCTGCAGCTTGACGTAGGCTTGAATCTTTTTAGCCATTCTTGCCCCTCCTGTGGGCGGCGCGGTACGGCCATGGCTAGGCCTCCCGCACCTATGTTCCAGTCAACTCATTGATCCGTAAGGATTTTCCGAGGAGACTGGCCTCATGAGAAAAGGCCGGCGCATGGCCAGCCCTCCCAAGGGCGCGGGGTGTAGCAAACTCCCCGGCACCCCACAACCCCCGATTTCGAGCCCCTATATGGGCTCGGATCAGATCTTTTCCACCTGGGCGTAGTCGAGTTCGACCGGGGTCGAGCGGCCGAAGATCGAGACGGCCACCTTCAGGCGTGCCCGTTCCTCGTCCACATCCTCGACCGTGCCGTTGAACGAGGCAAACGGGCCATCGGCCACTTTGACCTGCTCGCCGATCTCGAAGCTGACGGCGGGCTTGGGTCGTTCGACGCCTTCCTGAACCTGACGCAGGATGCGGCCGGCCTCGTTTTCCGAGATCGGCACCGGCTTGCCGCGGCCACCGCCGCCCAGGAAGCCCGTGACCTTGGCGGTGTTCTTGATCAGGTGCCAGGTGTCGTCGGTCAGGTCCATCTTCACCAGGACGTAACCCGGGAAGAACTTGCGCTCGGTCTGGACCTTGGCGCCGCGGCGCACTTCCACGACTTCCTCGGTCGGCACCATGACCTGGGAGATCTCCTCGTCCAGGCCCTTCTTTTCGGCCTGTTCGCGGATCGACTGGGCGACCTTGTTCTCGAAGCCCGAATAGGCGTGAACGACGTACCAACGATGAGTCATGTCACGAAACCCCGAGCAACAGCTTGATGACGAATTCGATGATCTTGTCTGCCGCCAGGAAGAACAGCGACGCGATCACGACGAAGATGAACACCATGCTGGTGGTAATCATGGTCTCGCGCCGGGTCGGCCAGGTGACCCTGGCCATCTCGGCCCTGACTTCGCGGACAAACTCGATCGGATTTTTCGTCGTCATGATTGCCATTCTTCAAATAATGGCAGGAGCGGAGGGACTCGAACCCACGACCCTCGGTTTTGGAGACCGATGCTCTACCAACTGAGCTACACTCCTGCAGTCCGTCACCGCCGGCTTTTGGGCCGGCCGTGACCTTCTATAGCACTACTTCACGACTTTGGTGACGACGCCCGCGCCGACGGTCCTGCCGCCCTCGCGGATGGCGAAGCGCAGGCCCTCGTCCATGGCGATCGGCTGGATCAGCTCGACGATCAGACGGGCGTTGTCGCCCGGCATCACCATCTCCGTACCCTCCGGCAGCGTCACCACGCCCGTCACGTCGGTCGTGCGGAAGTAGAACTGCGGACGGTAGTTGGTGAAAAACGGCGTGTGACGGCCACCCTCTTCCTTGTTCAGGATGTAGGCTTCCGCCTCGAAGTTCGTGTGCGGCGTGATCGACCCCGGCTTGGCCAGAACCTGGCCGCGCTCCACGTCCTCGCGGCCGACACCGCGCAGCAGCGCGCCGATATTGTCGCCCGCCTCGCCCTGGTCCAGCAGCTTGCGGAACATTTCCACGCCCGTGACGACGGTCTTGGCCGTGGCCTTCAGACCCACGATCTCGATCTCCTCGCCCACCTTCACGATCCCGCGCTCGACCCGGCCCGTCACCACCGTGCCGCGGCCCGAGATCGAGAACACGTCCTCGATCGGCATCAGGAACGGCTTGTCCTTGTCGCGCGCAGGCTGCGGGATGTAGCTGTCCACCGCTTCCATCAGCTTCAGCACGGCCTGCTCGCCCTGCTCCGCGTTCTTGTCTTCCAGTGCCATCAGCGCCGAGCCCCGCACCACCGGAATGTCGTCGCCCGGGTACTGGTAGCTCTTCAGAAGCTCCCGCACTTCCAGCTCGACCAGGTCCAGAAGCTCCGGATCGTCGACCATGTCGACCTTGTTCATGAACACCACCAGCGCCGGCACGCCGACCTGGCGCGCCAGCAGGATGTGCTCGCGGGTCTGCGGCATCGGCCCGTCGGCCGCCGACACCACCAGGATCGCCCCGTCCATCTGCGCCGCGCCCGTGATCATGTTCTTCACGTAGTCGGCGTGGCCCGGGCAATCGACGTGCGCGTAATGCCGGTTCGACGTCTCGTACTCGACGTGCGCCGTCGAAATCGTGATCCCGCGCTCGCGCTCCTCCGGAGCCTTGTCGATCTGGTCGTACGCCGTGAACGTCGCACCGCCCGTCTTCGCCAGAATCTTCGTGATCGCCGCCGTCAACGACGTCTTGCCGTGATCGACGTGACCGATCGTCCCGATGTTGCAGTGCGGCTTGTTCCGCTCAAACTTCGCCTTCGTCATGATGCAACGACCCTCGTGATTCTTTCAGCTTCTAGACCGACCGGCAGCTTCTAGACCGACCGACCTCGTCAAACCTGGAGCGGGTGAAGGGAATCGAACCCTCGTCGTAAGCTTGGAAGGCTTCTGCTCTACCATTGAGCTACACCCGCAGTCGCCAAACAGAGCCAATCTCGCGCCAAGTTCCGCTGGTGGAGGGGGAAGGATTCGAACCTTCGTAGACGCGAAGTCGGCAGATTTACAGTCTGCTGCCATTGACCGCTCGGCCACCCCTCCGAACCTGCGGCGCGCAGCGCGAGATTTAGCCTGTTCGACCCGCCGAAACGGGCGCGCGTTGCTCGCAAATCCAATGGGTTACGTCAAGGCCCAAATCCCCCGAGGTGCCGGATTGGACGGGAGATTTGCCGCGAAGGGCGTCACGCCATACAAGCCTCGCCATGCGCCCCCGTCCGTCCCGCCCCCACAAGCCGTCCCGCGGCGGCCATCAGTCGGTATGGCTTTACGGTCATCACCCCGTGCTCGCCGCCCTGGCCAATCCCGACCGCCGGGTCGAGCGCCTGCTGGTCACCAAGGAGACGGCCGAGCGCCATGCCGCCGCCATCGCTGCCTCGGGTGCCGGCCAGAAGGCCACCGTGATGGCGCGCGACGATCTTTCCAAAAATCTGCCGGCGGGCGCGGTCCATCAGGGGATCGCGCTCCTCGTCGCCCCCCTCGAAGAGGCGGCGCTGGAAGACATCCTGGCGCGCTGCGGCGACAACGCCCTCGTCCTGGCGCTCGACCAGGTCACCGACCCGCACAATGTCGGTGCCATCCTGCGCTCGGCGGCGGCCTTCGGCGTGGCCGGCATAGTCGTCACCGAACGCAATGCGCCGGCCGATACCGGCGTGCTGGCCAAGGCCGCTTCCGGCGCGCTCGAGGTCGTGCCTTTGCTGCGCGCCGTCAACCTCGCGCGCACGCTCGACCAGCTCAAGGAAGCGGGCTTCTGGCTCTACGGTCTCGACGAACGCAGCGACGTGGCGATCGGCGACCTCGACCTCGCCGGCCGCGTCTGCATCGTGCTCGGCGCCGAAGGCGAAGGCCTGCGCCGGCTGACAGCTGAAAAGTGCGACCGGCTGGCGACCATTCCGACCAAGGCGGCGCTCGCCGCCCTCAACGTCTCCAATGCCGCCGCCGTTGCCACCTACGAGTGGGCACGGCGGCGATAGTCTTTTATTATCAACAGCTTCGGGCGATACTGCCGAACGGATGCCGGGTTAGCACAGTGGTAGTGCAGCGGTTTTGTAAACCGAAGGTCGGGGGTTCAAATCCCTCACCCGGCACCAGCCTTCCTTAAAAAGTATCCGTATTTATCCAAACAATTCAGCATGTGATCCGAGGCGGACCAAAACTAACGCTTCGTCCGACTTCGAATAAATCAACACCAAGTCGGGCCTCACATGGCAGTCCCTGTAACCCTTTAGCGGTCCACCTAGGCCATGATCGCGCAGCCGCTCAGGTAGCGGGCTATCCGCGGCAAGCAACTCCACGACCGGCATTAGCGCACCATCGTGCTGGAATGTGCTGCGGGTGCTCCCCGTGCTGCCGGGTAGGTGCAGGAAGGGGTTGGCGGCCTTGACCGGAAGGCACGGAAGTCGCACTTAAGTCCGGTAGCTACAGTGTAGCCCAAGCATTGGAGGTTTAACCAAATGGCCGCCCAAGAGGTTGTTCGTGCCCGAATCGATTCCGAGCTTAAAAAGCAGGCGACTGCAGTTCTCGCGGAAATGGGCCTGTCCGTGTCCGATGCGATCCGTCTTCTGCTGGTTCGGGTTGCCGCCGAGCGCGCTCTACCGTTCGATGTGAGGACGCCGAACCATGAGACGCACAGTGCAATGTTGGCCGCTCAGCGTGGCGACGTCGCGCGATCTAACAACATCGCCGATCTCATGGTCGATCTGAACGACGACAAGACCTGAATGCCATTCGATACCCCGGTCCAGTAATCGGTGGAAACACGCATGATGCAGCGGTTTTGTAAACCGAAGGTCGGGGCCAATCCCTCACTCGGCACCATTTCTACTTCGTTTGCCAGGCACCTCTGAAAGTGTTGGTAGCAAGTTAAATTGTCCGGTCTAGGTAGCGTGTGATGTGTCCGCTCGGTTTTGTTTTCTGGCAGGGGCTAGCCCCTGCCAGCCGGTCGCGTCGAGCGGTGTGACGCGACCCGGTTGA
>JAESGK010000121.1_pt1 | contig 84116 bp, 84 predicted proteins | sample 9269681 | NCBI WGS metagenome assembly JAESGK01 (sample SAMN14515347, study PRJNA621673) | algae metagenome | isolation source: Timaviella obliquedivisa GSE-PSE-MK23-08B and co-occurring heterotrophs from... | place: USA: Grand Staircase Escalante National Monument, Utah | collected 2006-08-15 | reverse complement strand
AGCCCGTAAAACGATTTGTTTCTCTAAATCTAAATGGCTTCATGATGCCGTGATTGGACTATTCATCAATCGCTATGAATTTGACTTAGATATCTAACTGCCAATCCACAGGTCTAGAACATTACCATGAATCATAGTGAAGTTCTTTAATGAGAAGAAAGTTTGTCAATGGGTAGAGAGGACAGAGAGCTTTATGATTAGTAGTAAGCACTAATGTCTTCGCTCCACTTTTCAAGACAGCAAAGCGATCGGAAGCGCTATTCATCGTTTTTACTGCCAGTTAAATCGTAAATAATGCTAGCGATCCATGTTTAGTAGAATAGACAGACTCAACAAAAATGTCAGTTTGAAAAAGTCAGAACCTTTAATCCCACATCTAATCTGACTTTTTCAGACAATGGAACTTGCAAACAAATACAACCCCAGCCATTCCATCGCGTTCCACGCTACTTGACCTCGATCCGCCCCCGGGATACGCAGCGAGATCAGGGAGTAAGGTCTTAGAGTGTTGTGTCGGTTGAGCTTCAGGGAACAGAGTCGTGGACAGGGGAAAGTCAAGTGGAAGTTAAGCAAGAGATTTCCAGCGGCTGTATGGAATACCCCACTGAGTAATATCAAGGCTCAAAATAAAGGTCACAATACCTGCGTAGCAAGGATTAAAACCTTTAATGAGTTCCTAATCTCCGAATCAGGCTAGCACTAGATTCATTCAGTCCTACCAACTCTACCTCTGCGCCCATGAAACGAAACTTTGAGACAATTCGATCAAGGGTTTCAACGGCACCTTGATCCCAGATATAGGCATGGCTGAAATCAATCGTAACTCGCTCTACGACTTCACCAAAATCGAATGATGCAAGCAACTTTTCCTTTGACAAGAAAAAGATTTGCCCTGTCACTTTGTAGAAGCGATGGTTACCATCCTCACTTAAACGACGATCGACAAAAACAACCCTGGCAATTTTGCGAGTAAAGAATACTGTGCTCAAGACAATTCCGACCAATACACCCAAAGCAAAATTTCGAGTCAACACGGTCACGGACATTGTGGCTAACATCGCAATGGTTTCGGTGCGGGGAATGCGAGCCATATTCTCAAACGAGGACCAACGAAATGTCCCGATCGAAACCATGATCATGATGGCAACGAGAGCTGCCATTGGAATTTGTTGTACCCAATTTTGCAATCCTAAGATAGCGATGAGGAGGATCATGCCAGCCGCTAAGGTGGATAGTCGAGTTCGCCCCCCCGACTTCACGTTAATCACCGATTGCCCAATCATGCCGCATCCCGCCATGCCACCAAAAAGAGCGGTGAGGATGTTGGCAAATCCCTGACCTTTGGCTTCCTGATTTTTGTTGCTCGGAGTATCGGTCATCTCGTCAATGAGAGCCGCCGTCAGGAAGGATGCCAGTAACCCCACCAGTGCCAAGGTTAAGGAGTAGGGCAAGATAACTTTTAATGTCTCCAAGGTAAAGGGAACTTGAGGTAAAGCAAAGAATGGCAGGGTTGTGGGTAACTCACCCATGTCCCTAACGGTAGGTACATCGAGTTTAAGGGCAATTGCCACCGACGTAATCACCGCCAATGCCACGAGCGGTGAAGGAACAGCTTTAGTGAAGCGCGGCAGAATATAGATAATTGCCAACGCTACAGCCGCCAGAATATACACGATCGGCGGCTTACCGATTAAGTGGGGTAATTGTGCTAAAAAGATCAGGATTGCCAAGGCATTGATATATCCCAACATCACTGATTTGGGAACGTATCGCATCTTGCGATCGATTTTAAATAGACCTAATACAACTTGAATTACTCCAGTCAGAAAAGTGGCTGCCAATAGATATTGCAAACCATGATCCTTGACTAAATCAATCATCAGAAGTGCCATGGCACCCGTTGCGGCTGAAATAGACCCAGGTCTTCCGCCCAAAAAAGCGGTCATTACTGCAATGATGAAAGAAGCGTACAGACCGACTTTTGGGTCAACCCCCGCAATAATTGAGAACGAGATTGCTTCGGGAATTAGGGCTAATCCGACAACTGCGCCCCCTAAAAGATCGGCTCTCACATTTGAGAACCATTCCTGCTTAAGAGTAAGATTCAATCTGCCTCCAATAATAATTCTGAGTTGTTACCCGTCGTGTAATTGTTGAGCCTTTAGCTAAGGTTCAAGACTCCAGTTTTGAACAAGCTTCACCACATCAGCATTCTGAGTTGCCCACACTTCCCTTTGAGTCCAGATCTTTGCTAAATGAGCTTCTACATTATCAGATGTCACCAAAACACCAAAGTCAGCAGGTACTTTGTCGGATTGATAGTCAAACATACGATCGAGCACCAAATCCCCGATCTCTTTAAAGTAATGAGAACTCTCCAAATAGTTCTGCATGTTGTCGGTTAAAGGTTCAGTTGTAATGCTGTTGTAGCCTGAAAAATCCCATACAGGCGTGATTTTAACGACCTCACGTTTCCAAATTTCAAAGGTTGTCCATAGATTCTTAGCCTGTACAGCTTCCCACTGCGTCGCATGGGCAGGAGATATGAAGACCTTTAATGAGATCCCTCTTTGTCGGCAAGTTTCTACAATAGTCTGAAAGGCATCAAGTTGCTGTTGTGATAATTGGTAATTACGATACCAACTGTTAAAAAAAGCCGTCTGTAAATGCTTCTTAAATGCTTGCTGGGTTGGCATGGAAGGCGGGTTGGTGCGAACCAATCGACCATTACTCAAATAGTTCTCTTGTACAGATTCATCTTTTAGGTTGGAGACAAAAGTTGAAGCACTTGATGAAAGGGTATCTGTGGAAAACAGCAAGCTGATTAATTGCGGCTTATAGTCGGTCTTGTCTAGAATTTCTTCATGCTGAAGGTCAAGTTTGCCAAAGCTGTCCTTTTGCTCAAAGGCAACAAGATCAATACCTATGACAACTTGCTTCAAGTCAGGTTGATTGGCGATCGCATGTTGAAAATAGCGCATGGCTTCATACATATCCCCAGCCGGAATCGATAGGTTATAGTTAGGAGAAACACTCGATAGGCTTGAATGCGCCGGATCAATCCCAATATCAGCTCTGGAATTTCCCAAAATAATGGTCTTCGGTTTTATCCGAATGACATTAATTGACTTAAAAAGTCTCGCATTCTTATCACTTCGAGGTTTTAAGACATTGATTCGATTTAAGGCTGGACTAGCTACGACATTATAGGGGTCAACAAACGCATTAATGGATCCAATCATGAGTGATTGAAATACAATTAACCCGATGAATACGAAGAGAAATAGGCGATGGCTTTTCATGGTTGATTTGATTAAAACTGAAAATAGAGAAACTCAGAAACTTGATTCATTGAGAGCAAGCTAAGCGTTGCGATCGCACTGGCTCCGATCGCCCACCAAAGATTCGGTTTGAAGGATTTCATGATTTGCTGAGTATTCGGCAACAACATGACACACAAGAGGAAGAACATCATGATTTTGGGATCACGCCACTGTGGGATATCCGCTGCAAACGTAATACCAAATTTAGAAAGGCCTTGAAGTATATTTTGGTAAGAATCAGGGAGAATAATCTGCTTTGCACCGACCATCGCTAGTAGCAAGTCTGTCGCATCTTGGATGCTATTTGCTCTAGAAACTACCCAACTGACCACTACACAGAGAAACGTAATCAACCAACCTAGAATTTTGGGCATTGTCCAGCCTAACTTTCGCCATCCATGATTGACAATCAAGAATAGACCATGCAAACCACCCCAAATCACATAAGTCCAGCCTGCACCATGCCACAGTCCCCCTAGAAGCATCGTGATCATCAAGTTGGCAAAACGACGGGCTTCTCCGAAGCGGTTACCCCCCAGCGAGATATAAAGATAGTCGCGCAAAAACCGAGATAGCGTCATGTGCCAGCGCCGCCAGAACTCAACGATCGAGGTCGCTTTGTAGGGCGAATTAAAATTGACTGGCAGATGAATATTGAGCATTAAAGCTAAACCGATCGCCATATCAGAATATCCAGAGAAGTCAAAATAGAGTTGCAATGTGTAACTTAAAGCCCCCAGCCAAGCCTCCAAGAAGCTGGCTTGACCAGCATTGTCAAAAACAGGAGTTGCCAAGCTGGAGATCGTATCAGCAATCAAAAGTTTTTTTGCTAAGCCGAGACAGAACCAAACTAATCCCTGAACAAGATTTTCGTAGGAAAGCTTGAAATTCTTTGATGCTTGTAATTGAGGCATCAATTCTTTGTGGAGCAGGAGTGGTCCAGCAATCAACTGGGGATAAAACGAAATGAACAACGTATAGGTGAGGAGATCACAGCGCTGGGTTTCACCTCTGTAGGAGTCTACTAAATAAGCAATTTGGGTGAAAGTATAGAATGAAATTCCTAACGGCAAAATGATGGCTGGAATGATCAGATCTGATTGGAGCAGACCATTCGTTGATTCAATCAAAAATCCTGCGTATTTATAGTAAGCAATTAAGCCTAAGTTGCAGCTAATTCCTATTCCTAGTAAGAGTTTGGCTGTCTTACTTTGAGGCTTTTGAGTCGCGATCGCATGTCCCAAGTAGTAGTTAACCCCTGTGGAGATCAGAAGCAACGGGAGATAGGCAAAATTCCAGTAGCCATAGAAGAAAAGAGAGGTAATGGTTAACCAAATTTTTGCAGTCTTCTGAAAACTCAACTGAACGAGCAGAAAAAAGATGGCAAGTGTGACGGGTAAGAACCCCAGAATAAATACATAAGAGTTAAACAGCATAAGAATCGGTTGCCTTAAGGTATAGATTAGGGCTTAGGGAGTTGCAATTAAATAACGCCCCGAACCGCCCCCTAAATCCCCCATTCTGGGGCAGGGACTTCCGACCCTTTCAAAGTCCCCCAGAATGGGGGATTTAGGGGGCTGACAAATCAATGCATCCCACTGGGGTCTTATTTTCTTGCTAGCCCCTTAGCTAAAAAGCTTTGACGAACCAAGCTGAACAAACGTCACTCGTTCATAATGCATATTTTTGGATAGGAGAGGCTCTGACTGGTTTGAACGGCTTTTTAAGCACGTTCTAGAACAATTGACCTAATTGCCAAAGATGAAGGTGTCTAGAACACAAAGAACCTTGCAACCAAACTTAGTGCGACACATTTAGTTCGGCACAGTATAGAGTAGTCCAAAATAATAATGAAGATGAAAACTTTGAAACTACGATCTTCATCGCTTTATACATCTAAAAATAGATAAAGCTGGAAATGATACTTAGATTTGAGTCAAAAAGTCTTTATTCCTAGGGCGGAGTCGAGCCACCAGGAATTCGCACCGCAGCCGCAGATCTAACAATTCGCTGGGACTGAGCCAGTAAATTATGTGCAAGCAGCGTATGTTTTGAATGAGCTAACCGAACATTGTCTCGATCGAGCATTACTCCAGACCCCTCTTCAGTTACTCGTTGTACGATAGGCTGAAGCTTATACTGAAAGCCACACGACATCATCATACTTTTTATCAAAGATGAAAGCCGTGATAGACCTGTTGCTTTACTAGAACCTTTATCAAGTTGAAGCAAACTTTAAGACTCCTTCACCTGACTGCCTGACACATCTTGTCAGAAATGAGCGTTCAATGGTCATAAGTCAAAGCTCGAATTCGAGAAAACCAAAATTGGTCATAGAACTCTCGCTTGGCTCGTGAGGATGCAAAACAAGGTTCTGGATCAATCGGTGACAACGGCACCGGATTTAGCAATTGGCGACCCTTATGAGTCAAACCTTGCAGCCATCGCAAGCCGATTTTCAGGTAACTAATGCCGCGCTGCCAATGAGGGTCAACTTTTCTTATCCCAATCTCCGAGAAGATGTCGCTACAGATGAGGCGCGAGTTAAATTGAAACGACTTTACACCATTAATTAATACTTGACAGACCACTGTAGACACCTCAACCCGGAAACACTGCACTTTGTGATCTTTGGGAAAGCCTTTAATTTTGAGCCGCTTGCCATCTTGAAGTTCATCTGCGCTCCAGTCAAGCGCATCCACTCGTTAATAAGTGTGTTGTCCACCAGAGTCATCAACCTGGCGGTTATCTTTAAGGGGACAGTAGTACACCTTCTGGAGCGACTCAATGAACAACATCAAGTCTTTGGTCGCATACCCAGTATCCATCAGCGCGGCTTGGAACGGCAGTTGCTTGTGATGAACTGTGTGGCTCAACATCTCCTGGACAGGGTCAAGTTTGCTCTTACCATCCCCTTGGGGGTCGTAAATCCGGTAGTCGATTAACCAGAACTGGTCGATTTGAGAATTGATGTAACCACAAGTCACAACTCCAATCCCTTCGATAATGCCGTGAGCATTGCCGCTGTATTGCCGCTTGACCAACTCAATGGCAAAGGCATGATTCTGATCGAGTACCGTATCATCAAAAACCAGATACCCGTTCTCCGTTGGGATAACTTGTCTGGCAACGTTTTCCCACACTAGTCGAGGGGTGATTCGCTCTCCTCGCAAATACCGATTGATCTGGTTGTGAGAGAACTTCTCACTGTGGTCAGCAAAGTGAGTGAGAGTGTAGTTGATCTGGCTGACCAGCAAATACTGACAGTAATCGAGTCGTGTCACAGAGTCTTTCATATTCTTTGACTCTAGCGTTTTCTCAAACCCAGGGGGCAGTCCGCGTAAGTCCTATATATGACAACCGCGATCGTCTACGCCACGGATGGCGCATCTTTCATTGCCTTTACCGCTGGCAAACTCAAGCAGGGCGCTTAGAAAGCTCATCGAAATTGCCTCTTGACCCTTAAAAGGTTAGAGAGCCTTATCTTCACTCAAGATAATAGTTCGATTACAAAGACGCTTAATTAATGCTGCTTCATGACTGATGACCAGCAGCCCTAAGTTCTGGTGATTGGCATAGTCTAAAACTGCTTGCCAAATCAACGCCTGCGTATTAGCATCTAACATTGCGGTCATTTCATCTGCGATCAAGTAGCGGGTTGCAGGATTTAAAGCACGAGCAACTGCAATCCGCTGAAGCTCGCCCCCACTCAGTTCATGGGGATAGCGATCGAACCAACCTTCATAAATGCCCAACGCTTGCAGCATATCGGTTGTGGGGAATTGACCTTCGTTCAAAATCTTGCCAATTCGCCAGCGTGGATTAACGGCAAGATCGGGGTTCTGGAACACAAGTTGAACGGGATAATAGCCTTGTTGCGGTAGCGATCGCCCTGCAATAGTCACACTGCCACGATTAGAACTTAAATAGCCAGCTAACACTTTTGCTAACGTTGTTTTACCGAATCCCGAAGGCGCGGTTAGACCCACAACTTCACCAGGAGCGATCGCTAAACTAACATCATGGAGAATCCAGCGGTGTTTAATGCCATAGCGAAAATAAAGTTGTTCACCCTTCAGCATGAATACACCTCACTAAAGCATCTTGAATCGGGAGCAGTGGTGGTCGGGCAGTCTGACACTCACTGGTAACTAGTGAACAGCGATCGCTAAATAAACAGCCTCTCGGTAACGCATCTGGACTAGGCTGATGACCTGGAACTGGAATGAAGTCGTTCTGGGGCAGCGATCGCCATAGTGCTTGGGTGTAGGGATGGCGCAGAGTGCCGAGATGGAAGGCTTTGGCGCTAACAATTTCTACCGTCGTGCCTGCATAAAATACTGCCACGCGATCGGCTATCTGTAATGCTGCTTCTATGTCGTGAGTAATAAGTATGACAGCTTTGCCATCTTGGGCTAACTCCTTAAGATGGTTGAGCGTTTCAGTCACAATATCAGGATGTAAACCAGGGGTGGGTTCGTCAGCAATAACCAGTTTTGCTTCTCCTACGGCAGCGGTAGAAACCAAAACTCGTCGAGCCATGCCACCTGAGACCTGAAACGGATAGAGCCGCTTTGTGCCGGACTTAAGCTCATAGCGATCGAACGTGCGATCGACTGCTGAGCCTGCTGCGTGCTTGGATAAACCACTCCGCCGGGCTGCCTGATTCACTTGAGTGCCAACCCGCATTAAGGGGTCAAGGTAGCCAACAGATTGAGGAATAAGCGCGATAACTTTGCCGCGCAGGGCAGCCGAACGGGTGGGGGTTAGAGACTCTCCCTGAAAGGTAATTAAGCCGTTGACTTCGGCGTTAGCAGGCAAAATCCCCAAAATCGCATGAGCAAGCAGGCTTTTTCCGGAGCCACTAGCTCCCACCACTGCCACAACCTCGCCTGCCTCAACCGTTAAATCAAGCTCTGTGATGACGGTAAGACGTTTTTGGGCTAAGCCGCGTTCATACATCGTGAACGTAACGTTGAGATCTTGCACCGATAGCATCATTACCTCTGGCTAGTTTTAGGGTCAATTAGGGTGCGGACATTTTCGCCCAGAATGTCAAACGCCTGCACCGAAATGAGCAGCAGTAATCCAGGAAACACACCCAGCCACCAGTATCCGGTGGAAAGGTGGCGCATTGCTTCTGCTAAAATGATGCCGATCGCCGGGGTATGGGGTGACAATCCAATCCCAATGAAAGACAGCGCCGCTTCGTGCAAAATGGCGTGGGGGAAAAGCAGAATTAGCCCGACTAGCAACTGGGGAATAATGTGAGGCACCATGTGATGCCAGCTAATCCAGAACGGCGATCGCCCCAGTCGCCGCGACAATTGAGCATAGTCAGAGCTATTGACTTGCAGCGTCTCTGCCCGGATAACTCTTGCCAAATTTGTCCAGTGGGTCAGCGCTACGGCAATAATTACGCCTGCTGTGCCACCACCCATTGCAAAGGCGATCATAATCAGCAATACCAGATGAGGCAAACTAAAAAATACGTCAATGATCCAGGTAATCACCAGATCAACCTTGCCACCCATCGTCCCTGAAAGAATGCCTAATGTTGTACCAATTACAGCGCTAAAGCTGGCAGCTAGTAACCCCACCCGAACGCTCAACGACATCCCGTGCAGCGATCGCGACAGCATATCGCGCCCTAGCCAATCTGTCCCAAAGGGATAAGCCAAAGAAGGAGGCTGATTACGGTTAGTCAGCACTGGATTTAATCCTTGATCACCAATCAGCCAAGTGCTGAAAATGACACCTACTAGAAAAAATGTGCAAAGCCCGATCGCCCATAGTGTTTTTCGTCGATAATTCCAAAAAGAACGCGAACGAGATTCTTCGGGGAATTGGCTGGACGGTTGAGTCGTTAAAGGAATAGTCATAGCGCAAGGATTAAGAAAGATGAGTCGTCATATCGCCAATGCGAATCCGTGGATCAACAAGCTGGTAGGTGAGATCAGCGATCGTATTACCGACAAAGACAAACAAGGCACTAAAGAAAACAATGCCAACTAGCAAAGGAACATCGCTTCGCACCGCTGCCTGTATCGTGGCTTCTCCTAACCCTGGATAGGCGAAAACTTGTTCTACTAATACTGCGCCTCCAAATAACTCACTCAAGGAGGCGAACTGTAGGGTAATGGCGGGCAAAATAATATTACGCAACCCGTGATGCTGAATAATACCATTCAAGCTCTCACCTTGTGCTCTAGCAAACAGCACATAGTCGCTGTTAAGCACTTCAATCAGCTTCTGTCGTGTGTGTAGAGCAATATTAGCAACACCGATGATGCTGAGCGTGGCAGCAGGTAAAATTAAATGATGAACCCGTTGCCAAAGCGTTACATCTTGCGTTAATACGCCGGGTGGAGCGGCGCAGCAAATGGGCGTAATTTTTAGCGTCACTGAAAACGTAATGAGCAGCAGCAACGCCACCCAAAAAGTGGGAGAAGATGCCAGGATATAGGCATAGAGACGAATCAAGCGATCGCTCCAAGTGCCTTCTCGCGCTCCTGCCACAATGCCTAAGCCAAACCCAATGACACCAGACAGCAACCAGGCGATCGCCAACATTTGCAATGAGGCTTGAAATCGACTGCCAATCACTGTGGCTACTGGCTGATTAAAAATCATTGACGTACCCAAATTCCCTTGAAGAAGCTGTTGCAGCCACAGCCAAAACCGAGTGATCATCGGCTGATCTAAGCCCCATCTTTGAGTAATTAACTCTCGCTGTTCTGCCCCAATTCGAGTGATGTCTGCCCCAATATAGGCATTGACTGGATCAATAGGGGATAAACTAATGAGCACAAAGCTAAATAGCGACACTGCCGTGAGCAGCAATATGAGGCGAATCAGCTTTCGCCCGATGAACCGAGCAATTCCAATTACGGACATGTCCATTTCCACTCTGCGATGTTAGCGGTAATGGGCCAACCATGTCCGTGAGGCTCTACTTGAGGGTCGCCAATATTCAGGCAGCTATTGACAAAGTAGGTATGATCCAAATTAACCAACCATGCCCAAGCTGCATCCCCTTTAGCAGTAAAGCCTTTCTGCCCATCCCACTGAGCAGCTTTCCAGTAGGCGATCGCTTCTTGCTCAGAGGGCGCGCCCATTGCCAAATCTAGCGTTTTGTCGATCGCCGGATTAGCATAGTAACCCGCATTGAAGAAATCTCCCTGCGCTGCTTTGCTGTGGTAGAGGTTGTACATTTCGGTCTGATCGTGACTTCCCCAACCAAATAGCACGACATTACTATGCATCAGCGGCTCAATTTCATCCCAGCTTTTCCCTTCCACATTGGCACGAATGCCGATCGCCTTGATCATCTCTGCCGATGACAGCGCTAAAGCCTGACGAATACTGTCATCCGCAGGATACAAAATCGTAAATTCCGCAGGCTGTCCGTTCTTTTCCAGCACACCATCTCCATTCTGATCGCGCCATCCCCCTGCTGCTAGGATTTCTTTTGCTTTAGCAACTTGGTTGTCTTGAATAGCTGCCTGGGGTTCTTCCCAAGCTAGCCCACTGACGGGACCGTATGCTGGCGAACCATAGCCTTCTAAAACGCCCTCAACTAGCGCCTGACGATTAACAGCATAGTTAATTGCCTGTCGAATCGCTGGGTCAGCCGTGACCGTGTTGCCAATGGGTCGTCCCTTCACTTTTTTATTAGTGTTAGCAACGAAAGGGAACAGCAGCCCCCGATTATCTACGCTCTTCACGTCATAGAGCTTCATCCCCTCGATCTTTTGCACTGCCAAGGATTGCGGCACAGCGGCTACTTGAGCCTGCCCCGCCTTGGCAGCAGCGAAGGCGGCATCTTCTTCGACAAACAGGAAAACTAACCGCTTGATGGCAGGGGGTTCGCCATAATAATTAGGGTTGGCTTCGACAATCAGCTGCTGCCCCTCATCCCATTGCACCAACTGATAAGGGCCGGAGCCAATTGGACTACGAGCATACCCTGCTCCATGAGCGTGTTTAGGCACAATTCCCAGCGTTGCCAGCCGATTTATAAAGGTACTCTGCGGCTGCTTTAAGCGTAACTCTACAGTATCGGCAGCGATCGCCACAGCTTGATCTAGCACTGTCACATCGGTTAATCCGCCGCTTTCTGCTGCCTTATTAAAGGTGTATGCTACATCTTCAGCCGTCACGGGTTTGCCATCTGAAAACTTAGCATCCTGACGTAGTGTCACTGTCCAGACTTTGCGATCGTCACTGATTGTATAGCGGGTTGCCAAATCATTAACCAGTTGTAGGTTCGCATCACGCCGAAGTAGCGTGCTCTGAAACAAAGGAGAACCGTAACGCCCCCATCCTAGTGTCGGATCGTAGCCTTCTTCGCTTTCCCCGCCGATCGCCAGAACAATTTGCTTGGAAGAACCAGAAGTGGCACTGGAGGTCGGTATAGTGCTCTGTTTAGAGGCGGGTGTACAAGCAGAAAGCAGCAGGATGCATCCTAGTAACCAAGATGGGAATTTCGTGTTTAACGTCATATTTAACGGTTAGGTCTAACAGGTAACCCAATGTCAAAACAGGATTGAATAGAGGGCTAGGCTTAGGTTTGCGTTGAACCTGAACCTTACCATTGCAATTTCTGCAAAACAATCCAGGGGGGAGGGATTTTTATTTTATTAGGAGCAAAGTTTTAACTTTTCTTAATCTTGTCCGTTACTGCTGATTAACACAGAGTGGCAAAAAGCTGTTTAGCCGCTGGACGCTCCTAAATCATGCATTTTCTTCCTTCAATTCGTACAGATAGGCGATCGAGAGCCCCGCTGATGGTCTATAGAAAACTTACTAGACCTCTCTTAAAGAGGGTATCTTAACAGGCTCTGTAAAGCTTGCTGGGTATGCATTTTGTAACCTGTGGAAAGAAAGCCCAGGGATACACATAATCACTCGTCAGCCTGGCTTGCTCCACGTTTGTGAACCGCCGGATGCGGTGCCGCATGTCCGGTTGTATGGGAGGGGCGGGAGAAACACCTGCCTCTATGCGATTATGCGTCCGACTTATGCAGTGATTTTAGGTAAACAATTTTATCAACGCCAGCAGCATAGAAATCTCTAATTCTCGCTTCCTCTGTGTAACCGCTCTTGCGGTAAAACGTCCGAACGTATTCAAAGTCTTCAGTACCGGAAGTTTCGACCAGCAGCACACGTTCGCCGCGATTTGCTAGCATTTGCTCAACGTGTTCTAGTAGTACCTTCCCGCGTCCTTGCTGCTGACGATCGGGGTGGACAGCAATTAAATACAGATTCCAAGTCCCTTCAGTCATTCGTTCCGGTGCAACATATGCAACACCTACCAGACCGTTATCATCGTCAGTGAGCCAGAAGTCACGACTATTACCGTTGCTATCAAAATGCTGAGTGAGCAGTTGCAAGAGTTCGTCTGTCTCGTTCGGCTCGAATGGCACAGATGCCTCGGCTAGAGCGATCAGTGCCGAAGTGTCATCAGATGTTGCAGGTCGAATCATAGCAAACTCCCTATGCGTGTAAAACCGTTCAGTCGTTGGAGGCAAAATCACAACAATGGTTATAACTTTAGGTACCATAACAACTGTTGTGATAAACTGTCAAGATAATTGTTTCATCTTGCTGTAAACCAAGGAGAATTATGAGTTTTGACGATCGCCGTATTGAAGTCGCCAAAGCCGCATGGCAGGTGATTGTCCGCGAAGGATTGGATCGCACTAGTATGCGGGCGATCGCTCAAGAACTTGGCTCTTCGACTGGGGTTGTTACCCACTACTTTCGAGACAAAGAAGCACTCATTTTGTTTGCCTTGGAACAAGTTTTTGAAAATATTGTAGAAGATATGAAAGCCTGTGCCGATCAATGGCAAGGAACTGAGAGACTAGAGAAAATGATTTTTTTGGCTCTCCCGATGGAGTCTATTGATAGAGATGATTGGAAGGTTTGGGTGGCATTTTTGGGTTATTCGATCGGGCGTGAACACTTAGTTCAGGAACACCGAAAACGCTATGACTCTTTACGTCAGGTTATTTGTCAAGAGTTAGCTCACTTACAAACGGCTAAGCTGATTCGAGGCGATCTTGATTTAACCCTTGAAGCCAATGCGCTCATCGCACTAGTGGATGGCATTGGCACTGGAGTTGTCATCTGCCCTGAGCAGTTCTCAGCGGATCAACAACAATACCTTGTGCGGCGACACATCAATTCCTTAGCTCGACTTTATCCACTTGCACAGGAGGAAAGGTAGCAGGATCAAGAAAGTGTTAATTGATTAATCCTGATGAACTTACTACCGAAAGAATTTCTGCCTTTGATCCTATCGTTTGCTTCGCTCTTTTCCAAGCCTGTCTGCGCCTTGGTCGTGTTTTAAACGTGTTGTTTTTCTTTAGCGAACCTGCTGAAATAGAGAATGAAGTTCATTCCAAAGCACAGCAATAATGGTTATGGTGGGCAATTAATTATGAAACGGGTGGGGTTTTAGCTTATGTGTTGTCCAGTCATGAGAATGACACGTTTTTACAATTAAAAGCACTGTTAGAACCCTTTGGCTTATCACAGTTCTACACGGATGGTTGGGGCGCATATGAAAGGAATCTACCTGCTGCGTTACATGCTTTTGGAACACGCAATACCCAGAAGATTGAACGGAAACATTTAACCTTGAGAACAAGAATTAAGCGACTGGCGCGTCAGACGATTTGTTTTTCAAAGTCCATCTTGATGCACGATGTAGTCATTGGACTGTTCATCAATCGCTTCGAGTTTGGACTATTAGTCTAAGCTGCCAACAACATATTTAGAACATGACCCAGAATTGTGTGGAAAGAGAGGAAAACGATTGCTTGGTAAAACAGAGTTGATGTTTTTTAAGGCTTGAAATCTTCATTTAGCAAGGCTTCCAGGCTTATGATATCTAATTGCCAGGGTCGTTGCGATACGCCAGGTTCAGCAGATTGAACATCATCACTGACTAGTCATATAATTAACTGAATTAGATTATCAACCAAGCGATCGCGTTCCATTGGCATAATCTCTTTGCCATGCAACATCTCTTGCACAATTAGAAAATGCACTAAAGCGCCGATAAAAATTCGTGCGGTAGCTTCTGAATCAGAAATTATGAGTTGAGGACAGTTGGCAAAATAGTGGCACAACTGGCGAAATCCAGTCTGCTCGACATTGCGAACAAAGGCACGAGCTAGCTCTGGAAAGCGTCCTGATTCGCCCAGAATCACCCGCATGAAGTTGAGGAACTGCGGTTCGCTGGTGGCAGTATCTAACAGTCGATTGGCTAACTCTCGCAGAACGTTTTCTGGAGACAATTGCAGAACCTCAGCATTTAATGGATCAAAAATCGATCGAAACTTGACTTGGACTAATTGTTGAATGAGCGCAATAAACAAACCTTCCTTGTCGTGAAAGTGACTATACACCGTTGCTTTCGACACACCCGCCGCGATCGCCACTCGATCCATGCTGGTTGCCGCATATCCGTGTGCCAGAAACTCCTGCATTCCTCCTTCTAAAATAGCTTTGGCTTTTTCTGGAGAAAGTTGACGTTCAGCCCGCGTTGATTTTGCCTGTTCCATTCCGTCTGTATTTTTGACTTGACATTACTATACTAATCGGTTTAGTCTAAAACAAACTGAACTGAACTGAACTGAGTAGTATAGTTTTATGAGGATTGGAGGCATCAATATGCAGATTGTGACGCGAAAGTATTCTCCAAGGGTTCGCAACGCCACGCTAATTGCCGCGATCGCGCTGGGTGCAACAGGAATTCTTGTTTGGCGGTTTCGCGCTCCAGTCGCCATCGAACCTCAGCCTGTAAGCCAGGTCGAAATCAGAACCGTCACCGCCCTAGGACGTTTAGCCCCAAATGGGGAAGTAATTAAGCTGTCCGCGCCCACATCAAGCCAGGAAAACCGAGTCGATCGCTTACTGGTGAAAGAGGGCGATCGCGTCAAAATGGGACAAGTAATTGCAATTTTAGATTCGCACGATCGCCTAGAAGCAGCTTTGGCAGAAGCTCAAGCGCAGATCAGGGTGGCTCAAGCGCAACTAGAGGTGACTCAAGCCGGAGCTAAGCAAGGCGAAATTGCAGCCCAACGATCTGAAATTGCTCGGCTAGGTGCAGAGCGTCAAGGCGAAATTGAGATACAATTAGCAACGGTGGAACGATTGCAATCGGAACTGCAAAATGCTAAGACTGAGTACGATCGCTACCAATTGCTTTACCAGGACGGGGCGATTTCGGCTTCTGAACGTGACACCAAACAATTAACTGTAGACACTGCTCAAAAGTCTTTACAAGAAGCGCAGGCTACTCTCAATCGCATTCGTTCTACCAGCCCACAGGAATTAAATAAAGCGCAAGCAACCCTAGAGCAAATTGCCGAAGTGCGTCCTGTAGATGTTCGCTCGGCAGAAGCAGAAGTGAACCGGACAATTGCTGCTCGCAATCAAGCAAAAGCAAGCTTTGATCAAACCTTGGTGCGATCGCCTGTCGATGGTGAAGTGCTCTACATTCATACTCGATCCGGTGAAGTCGTTTCAACTGATGGCATTGTAGAAATTGGGCAAACTCGGCAAATGGAGGCGATCGCTGAAGTGTATCAAAGCGATGTCAGTAAAGTGCGTCCTGGACAACGAGTACGGGTAACAAGTGATGCTATTTCGGGTGAATTAATTGGAACAGTTGAGCGAGTCGGTTCGCAAGTACGCCGTCAAGCGATCGTTAACACCGATCCTAGTAGCAACATTGATTCTAGAGTGGTTGAAGTTCATGCGACGCTGGATGCTGCCTCTAGTCAAAAAGCTGCCAAGTTAACCAATCTACAAGTCCAGGTGGTAATCGTACAATGAGTAGATTAATTCAACAACTTCAGCGCCGCACACCTCTTGGATGGCTGCAACTGAGTCACGAAAAAGGACGATTGCTAGTGGCATTGGCAGGAATTGCGTTTGCCGATGTGTTGATGTTTATGCAGCTTGGCTTTCAAAACGCACTGTATGACAGCAACACGCGATTAAATCGGGCAGTGCAAGCAGACCTGATTTTGATGAGTCCCAAAGCTCGGAGTACGCAGAATTTAGGAACTTTCGCACGACGACGGTTATTTCAATCAATGGATGCTCCTGGGGTTCAGTCTGCCGATGCCCTATACGTCAACACTTTGATTTGGAAAAACCCTCAAACTAAGCGAGATGCAACTGTTCAAATGCTAGGGTTTGATCCCGATCGTCCCACCTTTAATTTACCAGAAGTGAATCAACAATTGGACAAGATTAAGCTGCCAAATACAGTGTTATTTGATCAATTAGCCAGAGGTGACTACAAAGATGCGATCGCGCAAATCAGCGCCGGACAATCTGTTACAACCGAAACAGAACGGACGACGCTCACCCTAGCGGGCGTGTTTACCTTAGGTGCATCTTTTGGAGCAGATGCCAATGTCATTAGCAGTGATCAAACCTTTCTACGGCTCTTTCCACGTCGCGATGCTGCTAGTGTTAGTCTTGGAGTCATTCGAGTGCAGCCCGGTGTCGATCCAAAAACAGTTGCAGCTATGTTAAAGTCGCACTTACCCAATGATGTCCGAGTGATGACGTTTGACGAATATGTACAATTTGAAGAACAATATTGGAAAACTGAAAGTCCGATCGGATTCATCTTCAGCTTAGGAACAGCAATGGCATTTGTCGTTGGTGTCGTCATTGTCTATCAAGTTCTTTCAACCGATGTCAATGCTCATTTGAAGGAGTATGCGACATTCAAAGCCATGGGATATCAGAATGCTTACTTATTGGGAGTTGTGTTTGAAGAAACTATTATTCTGGCATTCTTAGGTTTTATTCCAGGCGTGATTTTGCCGTTGGGTCTTTATGCGCTGGCTGCAAATGCAACGGCTTTACCATTATACATGACAGTTTCACGCGCCATCTTGGTTTTGACGCTAACCGTGGTAATGTGCGCAATTTCTGGTGCGATCGCCACTCGCAAACTACAATCTGCTGATCCTGCCGATATGTTCTAGGAGTTTTGCTCATGGCTGTAGCGATTTCTGTTCGAGATCTTGATCATTACTTTGGTCATGATCAATTGCGAAAGCAAGTTTTATTCAATATCAATCTCGATATTAATGTGGGTGAGATTATAATTATGACTGGACCTTCAGGGTCTGGTAAAACAACGCTGCTAACGTTAGTGGGCGGACTGCGATCGGCTCAGTCGGGCAGTTTGAAAGTGTTAGACCAAGAACTCTTTGGCACAACAGATCAACAATTAGCCCACGTCCGTCGCCAACATGGATATATTTTTCAGGCACATAACTTACATAGCAGTCTAACGGCACTTCAGAACGTCAGAATGGGGCTGGAACTGCATCCAAGTTTTTCTGTGGCTGAAATGCAAACTCGCTCTGCTGAAATTTTAGAGCAAGTAGGATTAGGCGATCGCTTAAATTATTATCCTGATGATTTATCGGGTGGACAAAAGCAGCGTGTGGCGATCGCTCGTGCCCTAGTGAGTCATCCTAAACTGGTTTTAGCCGATGAACCCACGGCAGCCCTTGATAGTAAATCTGGTCGGGATGTGGTGATGCTAATGCAAACTCTGGCGAAGGAGCAAGGTTGTACGATTTTGCTGGTGACGCATGACAATCGAATTTTGGATATTGCCGATCGCATTGTGAACATGGAGGATGGCAAACTGAAAGACAATACCGCGATCGCTATATCTGTGAAATAAAACAAGGAAATGAGAACGTAAAGCACAATACTCAGGTTAAAACTGATAGATGCCGAGCCTGCTGCAAACAGGTACAAAATCGGATAGCTCAAACTCCAAATTGTTGCTTTCCGAATAGTTCTCAAGAATCATCAGCTAGTTTGAGTTTTGTGACTTGACGCTCTCTGCGAAAGAACATCCAGCTTTTCACCAAATCGACTGGTTCCATGACTAAATTGAGAACGAGCGCCCAGTTGCTGCCCTGACGTGATGAGTTGGTTGCCGTAGGCAAGTTGAAGCGGTTCCCAGCTTTTCAGAGCTTTGATGACGTTGTGATTGTGCTTGACCAAAGCCTCGGCTAAGGCGATCGCATTTGCTGCCGCTTTAGCGGTACTCGCTGCTGTGTGCGGACGCGGAATAAAGGCAGCATCGCCCATGAGTGCCACCTGTCCAAACGTCATTTGCGGCACTCCCAGATCTAAAATTGCCTGGACAAACGGCTCTTGAGTTGCTGCAACCAGCTTTTGGAACGGGAGAGCCAGGACAGTATCGGCATACGATCGCATTTCTTGCTCAATAGCAGGAGATAACAGCCCCGGTGGAATTGAGTAGTCTCGCTGTCTGCCATTTTTGTCAGTCAGAATGCGGGGTAATTCTGTTGCCTCATCATAATTGACATACCAAACCCAGTTAAAGCGGCGTTTTCCAGGCTCTAGAGATTCACCTTCACCAGGGATCACATATTGAAGAATGTGAGAATTCGGAAATTGATAGAATACAAATCGCTCAGTAAAAAGAGCGGCAAACTCTGCATCTAGCTCAGCTTCGTTGACCAGTCCTCGGTAGGCGACATATCCAGCATATTGATAGTGGGCATCAGGTAGAAACTGATGTCGCACCGTCGAGTTCGGTTCATCCGCACCAATGAGTAAATCTGCCGTGGCGAAAGTTTCATCGGTAAAGGTCGCTGTTACCTGCTCATTTTTCTGTTGGATAACGCCCAATTGTTTACCCGTATGGTAATTCTCAGCGGGAAAATGTCGCCGCATAGAGCCATACAACAAATTCCAAGAAGTGAGCATTTGGCGCATTGGCATGGGTTGAGCAATGCTGCCATCCGGGTTCAAGTAATAGCGTTCATGCGCTACGACACCGAGGGCTTGAGTTTCAATCCCTGCTCGTTGAAACGCTTCTACTACATCAGGCTGAAGCACAACGCCACCGCCTCGGCTGTCGAGATCATGAGCCGAACGTTCGTAGACATCAACAAAGGCTTTCCCAAAGACTACAAAGTGCAGTGTTTCCGGGTTGAGGTGTCTACCCACCGCACGGACTTCGTTGTCACCAACGATTTGGCTCAAAACTCGACAGAGGCAACACAACAGGCGTGTGGCTTTCGTTGGAAGATTGAGCAACTGCATCGTGACAGTAAGCAGGTGACGGGTTTAGAGGCTTGTCAATGTCGCAAAGCACGAAGTCAGCGTAATCATATTGGTTGCGCGTTCTTGGTTTGGGTCAATCTCAAGCGTTTAGCCACTCAAACCGCTTAAACGGTTTACCAACTCAAGCACAGGTTGCTAGATGATTACCTTTGTCAGCAACTCAAGAATCCATCGCTTAAAATCGCTCTTGCGTAAGTCCTATTTACCTGAAGCTTTGGGACTGAGCAGAAACCATAAGTAATTTTATAAGGGGAGGCAAAAGATGAAATATTACCATCCCCTTTTAGATTGATATTCAGCCCACTGCGCCATAGAAGCAGGTTTGAATGGTTGCAACTGACTCTAAGTAGGCAAACAGATCATTAGGATCTTCCTCTTTCCTAATCTGCCTGTGAATAACTTGCTGAACCTGCCAGAGGAAACGATCGATTTGCAGCAATTCACCCGTGATGGGCGATCGTATTAAGCCGAAATCCATTGATTTAGGAAAGTTCTGAGTAATTTGGTTCTGAATGGAGAGGTAGAGTAGATCATTCTCTTGTCCGGGCAGACGTTGAAAATAAACGTGGGTTAGTCCTTGTTCGTCGTAGATACGTTGCACTGTCATTATTAACTCCTGTAAATTTGTCTAGCGGTCGAAACATAAGGTCTGAAACGTTTTTACTAGAGACGTTCACCTGATTAAAATTTGGGATGCAGAAATTTGGCGCAGGGCTGATAGGATTCAACTGGTTAGCAACCCGACGATCGCCCCAATCACAACACCCAGCCAAACCAGAGTGTAGTAGCCGACGATCGCGGCAATACCCAAAAGCAATATCGAGCCAATCGAGATTCCTTGACCAGAAAGCCGACGATACCTACGTTGCAATTTCCGAACCCAAGCAGATTCTTGACGATTGCCCAAAACTGGGTTCTGCCGATCCTTGAGCCAGGCGTCACGGTGATGAAGCTGCAGCGAGGATAGGTGGGTTGCTCGGTAGTGACTTCTACTTTGAGGATCAGTTTATTGCCTAAGTCTGAGTAGTCTTGGACTTCAAGTCCGGGTAATCCCAGCAACTGTGTCAGTAGTGGTTGCATAATTACAGATTTGTATGGACTGCTACACTGGCATAGCCAATCCTGTAGAGCCGATTTGTACTAACCTGTTCTATTCTCTAGACCAGACTCTCCAGGTATGCCCGCCAGCTACCAAGATGAGAAATATCAAGGGCATCAGCGATCGCAAACGATTCACATAAAAACCCTTTAACCTCTTCGCCATCTTCTAGCACCAGCGTACCGATGCCCAATGGAGACGGAATGTTAGCAACAAAGTACCCAAACCCTGCCGGAGGCAATTCCCAAACTTCCACTTCAATGGATAGCCCCTGCCTCTTCGCTTGGCGAATTAGCCCTGGTTTAGGAATGGCTCCCCCTTGTAGCACATAGAGGCGATAGATTGGGCTAGTGCGGCAGGAACGCACCAGCGAACCATGCTCATCCATCAGTTGATAATTCAAGGGTTGTCCCGTGAGATGTGCGCCAACAACGGCAAGTTTGATGCGAGGTTCGGAGGATGACATAGCGATTTATTAATTTATTTAATCGTGGAGTATCTAAGTTATGATTCAATCGTCGAAGTAAAAGGAATGCCAGTAGCGCCGAGAGTACCATTTAGTTTGGCATGAAAAATACTACCAAAGTTGCACAGAAAATTGTCATACCAGGCGTTGGCTATAAAGGTAATTCCAGTCGGTAATCCATTGGTCTGAAATCCACTGGGGACGGCAATCGCACTTAAATCGAGTAAGTTGACAAAGTTGGTGTATAAGCCTAAGTTACGGTTTAGGATCAAAGGTTCAGCTTGTACTTGTGCAATGGTATAGATTGTTCCTGTGGTGGGCAGTGCCAGAACGTCCATTGCTTCCCACTGTTGTTCGGCTTGACGCTGTAGCGATCGCAGCCGATAGAAATCTTGAAAAGCTGTAATTGCATCAATCTGTTTACCACCTATGATAATTTGTTGCACCACTGAATTGATGCCAGGATGATCTTGTTCTAGAAATTTGCCGACAGCGGCGGTGCGTTCCGCAACCCATGCGCCTTCGTAAAGTAACGAGGCAGTTTGGGCAAAAGGTTGGAAATCAATGGTGACAATTTGACAGCCTAAAGCTTGTAATTGTGCTAAAGCATTTTGGTAATTTTGCTCGGCATCTTCGTTCCTAAAGAAGTCTAAATAGTCTTCGCCAGGAATTCCTACCCGTAAATGATCTAAGTCTGGATTTTCAATGGGTTGCATCGGGCGGGAGAATGGATCGTCTTGATCAAAACCGCTTGCTACCTGTAATACAATTTCTGCATCAGCACAGGTGAGGGCAAAGATGGAAACACAATCCAAACTGCGCACAGCAGGGACAACACCACCAGTACTGAGGTAGCCTTTGGTCGGTTTTAAGCCCACAATATTTGTAAACGCCGCTGGTACTCGTCCTGAACCAGCGGTATCGGTGCCTAGAGAAAAACTCACTAATCCGGCTGCCACTGCTACGCCAGACCCAGCGCTAGAACCGCCTGGAATGTAGTTGGCATTAAATGGATTGCGACAGATACCGTAGGGCGATCGCGTCCCCACTAAGCCTGTCGCAAACTGATCTAAGTTAGTTTTACCAATGGGAATGGCTCCTGCCGCACAGAGTTTTTCAAAGACAGTTGCTGATTGCTCGGGAATGTAGGCAAATTCAGGACATCCTGCGGTTGTGGGCACCCCAGCCCAATCAATATTATCTTTCAGCGCAAAGGGAACGCCATAGAGTGGCAAATTTGCTGAGTCTCCCTTGCTCAAAGCCTTAACCCGCGCTAACGAATCTGCCATTGGAGCTAGATAGATCCAAATCGCTGGATCAGCATATTGCTCAATTCGTTGATAAACCTGAGCCACGATCGCCTCTGGAGTAATCACCCCACTGCGGTAAGCCCGTAAAAGCGATCGTACCTCTAAACTTTTCCAATTCATCTTTTCTCCCATCTACCACTCGTCCCGCCGCAAAGATCATTCGAGTCTGATCCAGTTTTTATCCTGACTCGTTTATAAAGCTCACGTGCGCGGCTACAATGCGCCAGCCCTCGGGCATCCGAATCCACGTCTGGCTCTGCCGTCCTTTGCACCCTGCACGTGCAAACTCAATGTTCGTGGTCGCTGCATCATGCCCGTAACTCGTGACCACGCTTTTGCCCACAACTTGTGTCAGGTCTGTTAGATCGCACGTGCCACGATACGTTGCAATTTCGGTATAACCATAGAGATTCTCGCTGACCCCGTAGCGGATGGTAAGCGAGTTATGCCAGAAGAGTTCGTTCAAAACCGCGACATCGTTATCGACCAGTGCCTGCTGGTAACGATCGAACTGCTGTATGAGTTCTGAATGCACTTGCGGGTTGTTGATGTTCATCGGTTATCCTCGTGTCGAATACGTGTAATTTTAGGAAGTGCAAACGCTATTTTACACATATCCCTCCTCAACTTAAAGCAGTGAGGACAGCGGCAGATGAACTCGTCCAGCCAACGATCGCCCCCTGTGCCCGCAGCATTTCGATCGTGGTCTGCTTGAATTCTGGGAAGTAACTTTCGGTGCAGTCTTCAACGAGCAGACATTCATAGCCGCGATCGTTTGCCTCGCGCATTGTTGTTTGTACGCAGACTTCGGTGGTGACCCCTGTAAACAACAGATGCGTAATTTCTTGTTCTTGCAAGATTTTGGCAAGCGGCGTTGCATAAAATGCACCTTTTCCAGGTTTGTGGATTACGATTTCATGGGGTAAGGGTGCGAGTTCTGAAATAATGCTGTTTCCCGGCTCGCCTTTGATCAATATTCGACCCATCGCCGCTTCATCGCCAATTTTGAGCGTGCTGTTGCCGCGATCGCGCTTCGAGGGCGGACAATCGGATAGGTCAGGCTGATGACATTCGATCGTGTGAACGATCGGAATCTGTAGTTCTCGGAAGCGATCGAGCAGGATTTTTAAGGAAGGGACGATCGATTGCAGCCGCGCGACATCGTTCCCCAACGCATCCCCAAATCCTCCCGGTTCAAGGAAATCGCGTTGCATATCAATGATCACGAGGGCAACCTGATTGAGATTTGCAGGCAAGTTGTAATCATAAGGTTGAGCAGAAATCATTGGCATATTATTTAGTCTTTGCTTGATCCTGCAAACGCTGTTGTTAAACCTAATCCCAGATAAACGCTGCCGCTAAAGTAGCGCTGTGCCCGAAGAAATCGCAGATTTCCTCTCAGCCAATGCCCGATCGATCCAGCAATCAGGGCGTAAAGTCCATCGCTTAAAGTTGCGATCGCAACAAACAAAAAACCGAGAATTAAGATTTGTGAAACGGTCGAACCTTTTGAGCTATCAACAAACTGAGGTAAGAAAGCGAAATAGAACAGCGCCACTTTTGGATTGAGAATATTAACGACGACACCTTGAAAAAAGATGTGTTTTAAACTTGCTTGCTTGACGGAGCGATCGGGCTGAATCTGTTCGCGAGTTAGCAATGTGCGAATGCCAAGATAAATTAAATAGGCTGCGCCCAGATATTTGACGATGCTAAATGCTAAAGCGGATGATATTAACAGTGCGGAAAGACCGAGTGCAGCAGCAGCAATGTGAAAGAAATTGCCGAATTCGATTCCTAACATCGAAACAATTCCGGCAAGGCGACCCTGATTCACACTTCTGGCGACAATATAAAGAACGGCGGGACCGGGTACGATCGCGATCGCTAAACTTGCAGCAGCAAATAGCAGTAAGACTGATAAATCTGGCATGGATTTCCTGTTATTTAATGACCCGCCATTGCGTGACCGATGCGGTTAAAGTCTGCTTCAGCCGTTGCACTTTCGTAGGCAAATTGACCGTTGCTGATGACGAGGATGCGATCGCTCAGTTTCAGCAATTCATCCAAATCTTCGCTGACTAACAGAACGGCAACGCCACGATTGCGGGCAGCAATGATTTGCCCATGAATGAATTCGACAGCGGCAAAATCTAGCCCAAAGCAGGGGTTGGCGGCGATTAGTAGTTTGATTTCGTTTGAGGACAATTCGCGGGCGAGGACGGTTCGTTGAATGTTGCCGCCGGATAAATTGCCAACGGGGGTTTCGGGTGAAGGCGTTTTGACCGAGAACTGTGTGATCAACTCTTGCGCCGTCTGGCGAATGGCTTTGAGGATGAGTAAAATACCTTTCGCTTGAGGGGGGCGATCGAACGTCCGCAACGCCATGTTTTCTGCCACGCTCATGTGAGGAACGCAGGCGTTTCGTAAGGGTTCTTCGGGTAAGGCAAAAACGCGATGCTGATACATTTCAGAGCGGGTAGCGCCGTAAGGCTCACCGCCGACTAAAACCTGTCCGGCTGTGGCTTGGCGCTGTCCGGCTAAGACCTCTACCAGTTCGCGCTGACCGTTGCCAGAAATTCCGGCAATGCCGACTATTTCACCACTGTGAACGGTGAAGTTTGCGCTGTTCACGGCTGGGAGTCCGTTGTCTTTGTTGGCGTGGAGATCTTGAACTTGGAGGACGGGCGTAGTTTGAAAGTTCGCGATTTTTTGGACGGCTTCGGACTCGCTGCGGCTGCCCATCATCATTTCCGCCATGTCGCCTACTGTCAAATCTTGGACGCGACCGCTTCCGGCAAATTTGCCTTTCCGCAACACGGTAATTTCGTCGGCAAATGCCATGACTTCACGAAACTTGTGCGAAATCATCAAAACGCTGAGCTTGCCTTCGGTTACCTGCTGACGCAAGAGTCCCAAAACTTCATCGGCTTCTTGGGGGGTCAGAACTGAGGTGGGTTCGTCCAAAATCAAAATTCGGCTGTGTAGATAAAGCTGCTTAAGGATTTCGAGCTTTTGCTTTTGTCCGGCTGCAAGCTGAGCGATCGGCACATCTAGGGGTACCTGAAACGGCGCGGTTGCCATAAATGTCCGCAGCCCTTCCATCTCCTGCTTCCAGTTGATCAAATTTGGGCTGTCAAAGCGCGACAGGACGAGATTTTCCGCTACGGTCATGGCAGGAACTGAGGTGAAATGCTGATACACCATGCCGATGCCGTACTTGTGTGCATCACGAGGGGAAGCGATCGCCACCGTTCGCCCCGCAATTTGCACTTCACCTGCGGTCGGCGCATAAAATCCCATCACGCATTTGACCAACGTACTTTTGCCCGCGCCGTTTTCCCCCAGCAGGGCGTGAAAACTGCCAGGTTTGAGGATCATCGAAACCGAGTCTAAGGCAACGAGTGAGCCGAATTGTTTTGTAATCTTGACGAGCGCTAAGTCCGGCGGCAGTGACGGTGTAATCGTAGTTGAATGGACAGAATCGATCGCAGTCATGATAGTGAAGGGGTGAAAGGTCAAGGTTGAATCGCGGCGAGCACGGCATCTGAGTCGGCTACCGCGCCAAAAACGCCGCCCTGCATCGTCACCATTTTTAGCGCGGCGAGGTGATTGCCGTAGTCGGTTGCTCCGGTGCAGTCAGAGAGGATCAGGCATTCGTAGCCGCGATCGTTTGCGTCGCGCATCGTCGTGTGGACACAAACATCGGTTGTGATTCCCGCCAGGATGATGTTTTGAATGCCGCGCAGCCTCAAGATCATGTCGAGATCGGTCGCGTAAAATGAGCCTTTTCCCGGTTTGTCGATTACAACTTCACCTGGAAGTGGTGCAAGTTCGGGAATGATTTCCCACCCCGGTTCCCCTCTGACGAGAATTTTGCCGCCTGCTCCCGGATCGCCAATGCCTGCGCCAATTTGACGCGATCGCCACCGCTTATTTTCTGGCAGATCCGCCAAATCGGGACGATGTCCCTCGCGGGTGTGGATGATCTGAAAGTTTTGCGATCGCATCACGCCAAAAAGTCGCTGCAAGGGGGCGATCGGCGCACGAGTGAGCGAGAGATCGTAGCCCATGCGATCGACATAGCCGCCCTTGCCGCAAAAGTCGATCTGCATATCGATCACGAGCAGAACGGTGTTTTCTAGCCGTAGATCGCCGTTGAAAGGATACTTATACGGTTCTGATTCGATGTAGGGCATGGTCTAGCCTCCAACTTGTATAGGCATCTCTTCACCTCGGTACGATCGCGTCGGCACCGGAAAGCCGCAGGATGTGCCGTCTGTATGAATCACGTCGTCTTCCCAAGGCAGGCGATAGCTGCCCTCCACCATGTCTTGCATATAGGTGTAAGGGCAGTCTTGCGCGCCGCCTTGAACAGCAACGTAGCCCCGATGGCCAAACTGGTAGATGTTGTTTTCGACGCTCCAGTGCTTGCGGGCCTCGCGCACTAGATCAGGACGCAGTTCTGCGGTGATGATTTCGTCGGGGCGGTGGCTGCCCATTACGAGGGGAACGCCGTCGAAGTTGACGAACATCCCTTCGCCCATTGAGTCGAACGTGCCGTCACTGCCGCACATGCAGACTGAAGCAGTTTGCATCAGATTGCAAAAAGCGTTCGTTTGATTAGTAATCTGCCAGGAGTGGCGAATCGGAGCCGTGTAGCCCGCCGTGCGAATCATGATTTCCGCACCTTTGTAGGCACACTCGTGAGCCATTTCGGGGAACATGCCGTCATGACAGATGATGAGCGCGATCGTGCTGCCGTTTGGTCCTTCACACACGGGAATTCCCAGATTTCCCGGCTCCCAAGGCTCAACCGGAACCCAGGGATGCAGCTTACGATAGTAAAGCTTCAGTTCGCCCTGGCTATCAATGATGATGCCGCTGTTATATGGGTTGCCGCTGGGGTTGTACTCCATGATCGAGAAGCAGCCCCAGATGTGATGCTCCTGGCAAGCCTGCTGAAATGCTTGCACTTCCGCGCCATCCAGCCGACACATGATGTCGGGATTAGTATCCATCGACAGTCCGTGCAAGGAATATTCAGGGAAAACGACCAGATCCATGGTCGGCATATTGCGCCGCGCCTTTGCCACCATATTGCAGATGCGCTGCGTTTGGGCAGCAAGATCGTCTGGAGTAACCACAGTAGGAAGCTGAAGCTGTACGAGTCCAAAGACAACGCCATTCGGTGATTTGTTGAGTCCGCCAAGTCCGTTCATAAAATTGGGTGCTAGGTGCTAGGTGTTAGTTATTAAGTGTCGGTTCCGAGTGCGCCAGGAGCGCCCGTCAAAGTTCGTTTCGGGGAACAGGTGATAATCATAATGGCTAAGGTCAAAACATACGGCGCAGCGTTAAACAGGTAGTAGCCCGACTCAACGCCGACAGACTGCAAAGCAGGCCCGATCGCCTGTGCTCCGCCAAACAGCAAAGAAGCCCATAAACACTGCATGGGATTCCATCTGGCAAAAATCACCAGTGCCACCGCCATCAAGCCTTGACCGCTGGAAATGCGCTCTGTCCACACCCCTGGATAGTAAAGTGACAAAGACGCGCCACCAATTCCGGCTAAGAAACTACCGATCGCCACACTCAGCAAGCGCACCTTAAAAATCGACACGCCCATTGCCCTCGCTGCATCGGGACTATCGCCGACAGCGCGAATGAACAAGCCCCAGCGGGTTGATCGAAAGAACCACTGCATCAGAGGCGCGATCGCCACACCCACCAAAAACAGCGGGCTAATTTGCAAAACGGACTGCACAGCCGGAGCGAACGAACCGCCAGCGAGATCGATCGTAGGCAATTGCGGGGCAGAAGGCTGAATAAAAGGCTTGCCGAAGAAAAATGCGATGCCGCTGCCAAAAATAATCATGGCAATGCCAACTGCCACATCGTTGACGCGGGGCTGCTGTGAAAGCCAGCCGTGAAGTAGTCCAAGCAAAATTCCGGCGAATCCGGCAGCGAGAACGCCAAGCCAGGGTGAGCCTGTGAGATAGGCAACGGCATAAGCACTCATTGCTCCCGTCAGCAGCGTTCCCTCAAGTCCGAGGTTGATTTTACCGCTTTTCTCAGTCAGGCATTCGCCCAAGCTGACGAATAGAAAAGGTGTGCCGCCCCGCATCATTCCGGCGGCGATCGCCAACGGTACGCCCCACCAGCCAATTGCTTCTGCGCTCATTGTGCCTCCATAAAATTAAGAAACGACAATCGACTCTTGCCCCGGACTCGGGGGTGGTTCGGGTGGAGCAATCATTGCAGGTTTTTCTTTAAAGAACTCGAAGCGACCATAGAGCGATTCGCTAAACAAAACGACGAGGAAGACTAAGCCCTGGAAGACCAGAACAGTCGCGTCGGGAAGATTGTGCGATCGCTGCAAAATGCCGCCGCTGGCAAGAATACCGCCAACGAGAACTGAGACGATCGCCGCTGCGATCGGATTATGCCGCGCCACAAACGCCACCAAAATGCCGCCGTAGCCATAGCCAACGTTCAGCGAGTCATTTGCTGCGCCCTGTACGGCTGCAACTTCCACCATTCCCGCCAAGCCAGCACAGGAACCCGCCAGAAAACAAACAATGATTGTCAGTTTGCCAACGGGCAGTCCGGCGATTCGGGCAGCACGAACGTTTCCGCCTGCGGTACGAGCAGCAAAACCAAACGTGGTTCGCTGCATTAGAAAGTAGGCAATGACGCAGGCGACAAGCCCATACAGCAAACCCCAGTGAACTCGCATCCCAGGAATTGCTCCAAGCATACTGGCATCCGGCAAGGAGAAAGTCGAAGGTTTGTTAAGCGAACCAGGGTCTTTCATCGGTCCGCCGACGAGGTGATTGAGCAAGGCGATCGCAATATAGTTCAATAGCAAACTGCTAATCGTCTCGTTCACCGCTCGATAGTGCCGCAACGCGCCCACAATGCCAATCCACATCCCGCCTGCCATCAGCCCCGCGATCGCCATGCCAATCTGCGTGATTCCAGGTGAAGTACTTGCAGACAAAGGTAGACCGATGGCGATCGCTGCCAATCCGCCCACCACTAACGCCCCCTCATTGCCAATAATCACTAGTCCCAATCGGGCAGGCAACGCCGTACAAAGCGCGCACAGCATCAAGGGAGCCGCCCGAATCAAGCTATTTTGAAACGTACTCCACTGACCAAACGCCGCCTTCCAAATTGAGGCATAAACGCCAAACGGATTGGCTCCTGCAAGAGCGCAGAAGATGCCAAAAAGGAAAAGCGAGAAGAGCAACGCGGCGATCGGGAGGGCGATCGACTCCAAGGTTTTGCGCGATCGATAGCTGAGCATAAATGTGGGTGTCAGGTGTTGGATGTTGGACGTCGGCGAAGGATGGGAACAGAAGGCGATCGGATGTCGGCAGTTGAGTTTCAGGCTGTTTTGCTGAACTTGGCTGTTTTGCTGACCCTAAGTATCGACCCCTGACATCCTCAACTGCTAGCTGCCCACCGACCCGATCACGCCCTTGACCAGGTAGTTCATCGTCTCCAGCTTCGGGTCTTGCTGCTTCAAATTTTGCCCTGCCGGAATCACCACACTACCTTTGTTATCTTGCAGTCCACCCTTATAAATCACCAGACTGTCATCCATAAATCCTGCCTTCGCAGCATCCGCCGCCGCTTTTGCCTCAGGACTGACCGCAGAACCATAGGCAGAAACTTTGCAGAAGCCGTCTTTGAGTCCGCCGCGCAGTAGGTGAGGAATACCACCATCCGCCATCGACTTGCCCGATCGCATATCTTCCGCTAACCGTGAATAAAGATTCGTCCAGTCCCACTCAGCCCCGGTCAGATAGCCTTTGGGCGCAAGGGCAGCTTGATTGGCATGATAGCCAGTGCAAAAGATGCCGCGCTTTTCGGCGGTTTCCATCACAACTTTCGGACTGTCTACGTGGCAGGTCACGACATCAACGCCCTGATCGGACATGCTGTTGACGGCTTCCGCTTCTTTAATTGGCTCTGCCCAGTTGCCCGTAAACACAACCTGCGTGGTGATAGTAGGTTTGACGCTGCGAGCGCCAAGGGTAAAACTGTTGATATTACGCAGCACTTGGGGAATTGGCTTAGCACCGACGAAGCCGAGCTTTCCAGTCTTCGAGGTCATGCCCGCCACGATGCCTGCAACATATTGGGCTTCATCGATGTAACCAAAGTAACTGCTGACATTTTTCGGGTGCTTGCCTTCGACGTATAGCCCACCACAATGAAAAAACATGACTTCTGGGTATTCCTGAGCTACTTTGAGAATTTGTGGATCAAAGTAGCCAAACGAGGTGGGAAACAGCACTTTCGCACCGTCGATATCAATCATGTTGCGCATCGTTTCAGCAACGGCTGTGGTTTCGGGTACGTTAGCTTCTTCGACCAGCTTCACCCAGCTAAATTTTTTCGCCATGCCTGCCGCACCTTCAGCATGAGCCTGATTGTAGCCATAGTCGTCTTTGGGTCCCACGTAGATAAAGCCGATCGTGACTGGATCGTCTGTACTTTTACTTCCTTCGCTGGCTGTGCTGGAAGTCGATTGCTCCGAACTGCATCCCGTCCCAAACCGAGCAGTGATACCAAATGCAGTTGTTGCTAGCAGACCCCGAATTACCTGACGACGAGATAGGGAAAGAAACCTTCTTTTACTCACAGCTTTGCTCTCAAAGAATAGTATAGAAATAGGCAGCTAAAAAACTGCACTGAGCCTCTTGGCAAACAACTCGTCAGCGCACTCTGCCTTTATTAGGTAACTTACATCAGCACGACTGACCGTCTTGTAACAGATGATACAGCTTAATGGAATGGATAATAAGAATTGATCAAGACCAGTAGACTGTCATCTTTGATGTAAGGGGTAATTGGTTGTTGACACTCCCATGACTCCGCAAAGCCTAAAGTCGTGGGTCAAAGGCAGGGTTGATCTATTGAAAGAAGGAAAATAGTTTCCTGACATCATGCGCCAAGAATCGCAGTCCTTTGGTAATCGAATCAAAGCCGTGCAGTCGAAATAGATTAAGGCTAAGGGTGCGGACGATCCCAAAGTTGACAGGGGCGTTGCCATCACACACTGGCGTTTCATCCTCCTTCAACACCGCATCTTTCACCCAATGGAGACGATTCTCAATCTGCCAATGCGCTCGAATCCGTTCGGCAAAGCCGACTGCATCCAACCTCAAAGAACTGATATAGAACATCGTCTCTTCATAGGGTTTGTCTGCCCTAGTGCCGACTCGCTCAACTCGAATGATGCGCTCAATCCCAACCCATTGAGGGTCGAGGTTTGGAAGTTGATCTAAAACCCTCACCGTTCTTTGCGTCACTCGGTCACGAGTTCGTTCACTTTGTTGATCCACACTCAGGGGTGAACATCGTTCAAACTGACGCTGGAGTCCAGACGGTGCTTTTGTAGTCATGCGCCCTGCGCTTAATCCGGATTCATTAAAGAATGGGGAAATTGTTGCAGCGTGGGTAGAGGGTAAAGGTACAACATTGAAGCACTTCTACCGCAATGGCAACGAAATCTCTCTAATCGCTTCTAATCCCGGCTATCTGCAAATTACAGTGGATACGAAAGAATGTCGAGTGGAGGTGCAGGGTATCTTGCTCTGGGTCTTGCGAGAGCATGGATAGAAGATTTTTTGGTGAAACCTGTCAGAGTGACCTAGAGATCTGAGAACGCTAGGCTAGCTTTTGTGAATGCGGGAACAATGCGTTAGCGAAGCTTGTGTACAATGCGATCGCTCACTGCCCTTGCACCTGATAAATTGCGCGCTGTTGGTCCCGTGCGTAATGCGGCTAACCCACCCATGATAAATAGCTCACAGTCTCGCCAGCGTAAACATTCATCCACGATCGGTAATCCGTTCACAACATCGGTTGGATAAGCGTTTAAAACATCTTGCAACAACGGGTGCTTTGTCGCATCTAACTGGCTGCCTGTAGCGCACCAGATGCGATCGATCGTTTGATGCTGAATGCACTCATGCACGGCTGAATTGTCGCAACACACCTGCCAGTGTTCTCTACTCCAGCGGGCTTGAGAGACCTGACACTGCTCATAAAATACAATCCGTCCATCTCGCTCCAAGCGTCGCAACTGCGTTAGAATCGCTGGGGTCATGGAACCCCCATTCCGCGCCTGCTGAATCATTTGCCAACGAGCGTACCAATCCGGTTCTGCCCAAAAGTCTTTGAGATATTTCGGACCCAGCCAACCGGGATCAGCATCGAACAATTTCTCGTACAGGGTTCGTCGGGACATGAGTAAAACCTGCGCGCCCCGTTGAATCGCGCCAACAGCCAGGTGTCCACTAGTCAATCCACCGCCGATGATCAGGATTCGTTCACCTCGGAGGTGCAATTCTCGTAGATCGACCTGATGGGAATGCAGGAGGCGATCGCCCGGATACTTTGTTGAAATCTGCCCGACCCACTCTGGAATATGAGGGATGCCACCCCCATTGGCAATCACCACTCTGCGGGCGGTCACGGTTTGCCCGGTCGGTAATCTTAGGCAAAATCGGCGCTGATGCTGATTATTCAAGGGTTTGATCTGCACAACTTGAGCCGAATATACACAATTCTCCAACTGCCAGCGACGGATTACATCCTGACAAAATTCTTGAAATAGTCGAGTTCCTGGTAAGTCGTAAGGCGGATGCAACTCATCTGCCCGTGATTCGGCAAAGCGGCGCAGTGCAAACGAATCGGGGTCAGGATGATGAACAGCGGGCGATCGCAAGTGAGGAATTTCTAACGCTGCAAACTGGTGATTCCAGCGACTCATCCAGGTGCCGCTGGGGTCGAAGACGAGAAACCGTCCTCGCAGCGATTTCTTCTTCTGCAATAAGTGTGTCACCAGGGTTAGGGCATGAGGTCCAGCCCCAACGATCGCTAGGTCAATGGATTCTGGTAGAGGAGACAAGGAATCAGACATAAATCAATTGCTAAAGCTATGAGAATGATTATCATTTTAGTTGTATCATGGGACGATGTTTTGCAGTCGATGAACCAATAAGGAGAAAAATGTCTCTAAACGTGAGTGAAACTCTGATTCGACAGGCAGCGGTAGGCGAAGTGGATGAGCTAGCTTTTGTCGAAACCATCCGGCAATCCCTGCCCTATGCCTGGGGCGTCGTTGAGAAGTTAGCGCACAGCATTCATCAGGAGGGTGAAGAATGGGCAAATCATGCGGTGGCTCCCCCGAGTGAACAGGCACGAGCGCAATTGCTCCGCATGGTGGGTGGAGACGCAATTCGAGGCGCGGTAGAGCGCCACTTTGATATGAAGCTAGCGTTTCAGAACTGTCATAATCTGGCAGCCTTTCGGCGCGATCTCTTCGAGATACCCGCAAGGGGTCGTCTGGATTCTGATGCATACCGCAACTTCACTTCCATTCGGAATCAGATCCTCAACCAAACCCCTGAGCTTCAAGACTGTTAGAACTTTTGATGAAACCGTTAAACATCACGTTGGTGTCTGGTCTACCCGGCGCTGGCAAAACAACCTGGATACGCCAACAGGTCAATTCTGTTGCTGAATCCTCCGTCTATCTGAATCTGGGATCGGGAAACACGCCGATCGATGCAACCTACCTGGCAGCCGAGATTCCCGAACTCACGGTGTTATCGGGTGAGGAGTTGACTGATTTTCTAGCACACTCAATCGCTGGATGTGCGATTTATCTTGAATTGGGGTTTCATATTGATTTGACATCCCTGATTCTGCCTGGTCAAATGGCGGACTGCCGCCGTGTTGCCGTATTGCCGCCGGGAACTCGACAGACGGAATGGCATGGTTGGGCAGACCTTGTAGTGACGGGCGCTGAGATTGGTGCAGTGTTATCCCAACCTCATCTTTGGCGTTCTGCTCTGCTAGGACAGGTGCTTGACTCCGCCAGTCTTAACACCGTTTGGTATGAACTGACGCAGGGGGCTTATGGCACTACTCCGCCAGTCTTAACACCGTTTGGTATGAACTGACGCAGGGGGCTTATGGCACTGTTCAACGCGCCAAAGGCATTTTTGATGTTGCCGATGAGCGCCCTTGCGGTATCTGCAAAGCAGCGCGCTTTATTTTGACTTTGTGGCTGGGCTGGCTGACCCAACTTATCTGGAACTCAATCTGCCTCGCTGGCTGAACGGTAGACCCGTTAGCGAAGCTCTCCGAAGGAACCGCTTTAGTGGTATTGAAGTAGTCGGTGAAGCGCTGGATCAGGAAGCGCGCAGCGAAGCTGATCCGTTCCGGATCGCTCAAACGCTGAAAGATTGCTGTTTAGAGGAGCAAGCGATCGCTTACTATCAGCAACAAATTAAAGACTCATTGGAACCCGGAGATGAAGCAGCATGAAGATTGCAGTGATGTCTTGCATTCATGGCAACTATGAAGCGCTGAATGCAGTGCTGTCTGATATTGATGATCAAAATGCAGACAAAATCTACTGTCTTGGTGATTTATTTGGGTATGGTCCCCATCCCAATGCCAGGGTAGAAATGATTCGCGCTTTAGATATTCCTACCTGTCAGGGATGTTGGGATGAAGACATTGTGGAAGGATTGAACTCCTGTGAATGCAGTTATCCATCCGTGCTGGCAGAGAAGCGCGGCAAGTTGGCACATGACTGGACAAATCAAGTAATTCATCCAGAGGTGCGAGAGTATTTGGCGCATTTGCCCTTGAGTTTACGCGATGACAACCTGTGTTTTGTGCATGGCAGTCCCCATAATCAGCACGAATATTTGATGCCAGAAGTCGATGCGTTTGTGGCGATGGAGCGGGTGCTGTCAACGGGTGCTGATATTTTATTTTGTGGTCATACCCATGTGCCCTATGTGCGATCGCTTGATGCGGGTCACTTGCAAATCCAAGTTAAATTAACGGGTAAATCAGAACCCCAAAATACCAGTTTTTCTGCACCACTTAAGCGCATTGTTAATGCCGGATCAGTCGGCGAACCCCGTCATGGTAGACCCAATGCAACCTATGTGATTTATGATGCAGACACAGATCAAATCACGCTGCGAGAAGTGGAATACAACTATCAAAAAACCTGTGCTGCCATCATTGAAGACAGACTGCCTCCTATCTTTGCTTGGCGTTTAGCTAGGGGACTGGAGTTTGCCGAACGAGCCGATGACCCAACTCACGTATGTGAACGCTAAACGCTAAATGCTAGCAAAGAGATTAGATTATTTGTGGAGCCAGTAATTCTATGCCCATTTCATGAATAATTTAACACATAAAAAAGCGTTCCACGAAGCTGTAAAAGTTGGTAAGACTCCTGTTGATATTGGATTTTCCACCGAAATCACAGCCGGGGACATTAATAGATTTGCCAGTCGATACAGGGTTGCGAGAGCTTTTAGAGGAGTTACTTTAGAGGGATTTAGCGAAGCTACAACAAGAGGATATTCTGCTCTCTTTAGATTATTTTTAGCTTGGTCTACATTTGAACAGTTTTTGGCAATAAGTGGATTCAAACAGAGCGATGGAAGTGTTGAGAAGTTGTTTGATGAACATAATGCCGAGGAATTGTGTAAAGAAATTAGAAAACATGATAAAGACAAAGCGTTCTATTTGTTTCTATCCTCACAAGTTAACAATTCTCATAAATCTGAAATTGAAAAGCTATTCGGCGGCAAGAAACTGAATGCTTCCTACCTAGCTTCAGCTATTAGACATATATTTGCTCATGGTAAACTAACACCCCATGCGAATAAGTCATACCCTAAACGAGTTGTCGATATGTGTGACTTAATTTCTGAATTCTTGCTTAATTTAGTAGACTCAGAGTTTTCAAAACGAGTTAATTAAGTAGTCATTTTTTTGGGGAAAGTTGATATGACACAATGGGCAATTTTGAGTGGGATTGAGGGCAATTTAGCAGCTTATGAGGCAGTTCTCGCCGATCTGAAGCGGCAGCGATCGCCAGTCGAAGAACTCTACATCTTGGGTGATGTGATTGCACCAACACCTGAAACTGAAAAAGTGATTGAACGAGTTAGATCACCGCGATCGGATGAACCTGTCCCCCAAATCTGTCAGGGTTGGTGGGAGGAGCAATTACTGATTCTGCATGGATTGGGACGAACGGGAGAACCCACTGAACTGATTGAGCGCTATGGCATTGAGATGGTAAAAACGTTGTGGGATGCAATTCCACGAGAAACGGTTGAATGGGTGCGATCGCTTGACTTTGGTTTCTTTGAACTCGATTGCTTACTGATTCACGGCAGCAGTGTCAGTGTGAGTGATGAATTGACTCCTGATACGCCGCCGATTCAAATGCTCGATCGCCTGATGCGAATGGATGCGAACACGCTTTTCTGTGGGCGATCGGGCTTAACGTTTCAATACGAGATTCAGCAGGGCAGCGTTACTTCCAGCGTCACAACTTTAGATAAGGCGCTCTCACCCCAAGTCACTCTTGTTAAACCCCGGCAGGTAATTGGCGTGGGTAATGTCGGACGCATTCCTGGACGGGCAACCTATACGCTTTATGATCCCTATACCAACCATGTTGAATTTAGAACTGTGCGGTATGGCTCTGGAAAGGGGTTTCAAACAAATTAGCTGTGTTCAAAGGCGCGGTATCAAGACCTCCCTTGACTTCTGATCAGTAAACCGAGATTATTAAAACTAATTCTCATTAAAACCTGAAATCTCCTTGTCTCCCATGAGCCTTGACCTAACTGCACAAGAATTTGATGAAATCTGCATAGAAGCCGAGCAGCAGTGTCCACCTGTAACTTCGATCGATCGCCTGGAAGCCATTCACACTGTGCCCTCTCAGTTAGGCAACGGCTACTATCGCGACATGGAGCTATGTCCAGGTTTGGAATTAGTAATTTTCAACGAAACCTACTCCGATGGTTTGACCTATCGAGGGGTCGAGAATCGTCACCTAGTGCAGTTTATGGTGCATCTATCAGGTGTTGTAGACAGCGGTAGTTTTCTCTATCAAGATGCGACTCAGAGCTACATTGGTGGTAGTGGTGTGCAACGGGCTGTCATCAACGTTCATCCGGCTAATCAGCCCGAAGTTGGCGTAAATATTCATTTGCAGCCGCATCTGTTGAACCAGTTTTTTGCTACTCCCACAGGGAAACTGCCCCCTGAGCTACAACCTCTGGTGCAAGGGGACGACTGGCAACAAGTGTTTTCTCCTAAAACTACAGGGGCAATGCGATCGGTGGTGCAGCAGATCATCGACTGTCCGTTTTTGGGAGCAGCCAAGCGATTTTATTTGCAGGGCAAGGTGTTTGAACTGATGGCACTTCAGATCGACAGTATGATAGCTAAGGGTGCGTCTGCGCCAGACTCTTCCTTGAAGCCCAGCACGATCGCCCGGATTTACCACGCGGCAGAAATCTTGCGATTGCACTTGGAGACCCCTCCCGGTCAGGTCGATTTAGCTCGGCAGGTGGAGGTGAGCGATCGCACCTTGCGGCGAGGCTTTCGAGCGTTGTTTGACACGACTGTGTTTGGCTACCTGAGGGCACAGCGCATGATTGAAGCTGAACGGTTGCTGCGGCACGGTGCTACCACGATCGAGGCGGTGTCGGGTCGGGTCGGCTATGCCAATCCTAGCCATTTTGCGGCTGCTTTTAAGCGTCAGTTTGGCATTTCACCCAGCGCCTGTATGATGGGGCAGAAAATTAGGGATGGTAAATCCGGCTAAACTGTTAATCAGCGCTGTGCTTGAATTAAATGGACGATATTGTAGTTAGGGGATTGGATGCTCAAACGATTGCAACCTTGCGAGATCGGGCAATCCATCATGGGCGATCGCTTGAGGATGAAGCAAGGGAGATTTTGCAACAGGCTGCTCCGGTTTCTAATGAGGGGCTGATGCCATTGAGAGAAGATTGGAAGAACCTGCCAGAAATAGCGACGCGGCTACGGGCACTGCGACAGCAGAGTGCTTGGAAAGATGTGCCGATTCGATCGCTAATTGATGAAGGACGACGATTTTGAAGCAATTGATTTTAGACTGCTCCGTTGCCATTAACGCAGGCAATTTCTCTACGCTTATGGATCGGCGGTAGGGGTTGCTTCAAGGCGTTCTGCCAGCCAAAGCTTGATGATGGCATCACGCTGAATGCCTAACCGCTGAGCCTCTTCATCAAGTGCGACCACCATCCACTGCGGAACGCTAATTTCAATCGGTTGAGGTTCTAGCCCAGGATGTCTCAGGGTAGAAATATCGAAATACTCCAGAATGTCTTCCCCCTCATCAAACTTACGATCTAGATTTTCAGCATCCATAAAGCAACACCTCATTCTCACGAGAGCGACGTACAGAAATAATGCGAATGTTTGTACCCCGGTAGGTGACAATTGCAGACCAGTGTTTTTCTTGAATTTTACCAATAATTAAGAAACGTGGTTCCGCTGTTGATGTAGCTTGCAACTCCACGCGATATTGGTCACTCCAAAGCAACTTAGCTGTTCCAAAGTCGATGCCATGTTTGGCTAAATTACTTTGACTCTTTTGGGGATCATACTCAAACTGCGCCATTCAATACTCCGGACAGTTTTCGATAGCCGATGGCAAAATGCAGGTTGCATCTGTCATTTTTACTCTGGGCGGCAGCGAAAAAGCAAGGGTTTCAGCTTTCTCTCAGAAAATTGTCCATACCCTGCGTAAAACAAGTTGCCAATTCCATAACATTTTGCCTGTTTTGTCCGGCTGAGGGCAGCGTTGCCGTTTCAGGGTAGACAGCCGACAGACAACTTCTCTATGCTGATTTTCGTTGCAGTTAGGAATAATTGGCAACAAGTTAGTTTTGGTGTGTGAGGAGTGGTTATGAACGGTTGGCAAGTTTCTCCCCGACTGGCAGTTGGGTTGGGTGGGTGGATCATCAGCTTTGCCTCGATCGCAGTGATGGGAATAGGATTGCCTGCTGTGGCACAGGACGCGATCGGGCAGGTGGATCAGCGTTCAGGGTTGAGTGATGCAGAGGGGCAGCTTGGCGATTTAGATTCTCTCTTACCTGAGCCTATACTTGCTCCTGAGCCTGTCCAACTGAGTGATATTGAGCAACCTGCCACCACGATCGTAGATTGGGTCGCTCAGATTGAAGCGTCACTGGTGCAAATTACTGGGGTGCGTGTAGAAGCAACCGAAACGGGTTTGCAGATGATTCTGGAAACGGCAGATGGCTCTCTGGAAGTGCCAGAACCGCGATCGCTTGGCAATGCACTGATTGTGGATATTGCTAATGCTACCCTTGCCCAAGAGTTTTCTCAGGCAGACCCGATCGAGGGGATTGCGCTGGTGAGTGTGACGAGTTTACCGGGCGATCGGGTGCGGGTTGCTATCACGGGGACGGATGCGCCGCCTGTGGCTGAGGTGCGATCGGAGGGGCAGGGGTTGGTGCTGGCAGTGACGCTGGGTGATGCGGATGCCGTTGCCGAAGAAGACGCGATTCAAGTGGTAGTGACGGGTGAGCAGAATGAAGGCTATAGCCCTTCCGAGTCAAGCATTACCCGGTTCGATGCCCCCTTACTGGATACACCACTTTCCGTTCAGGTGATTCCCCGCCAAGTGTTTGAGGATCAAGGTGCAAATACCTTGCAAGATGTGTTGCGAAATGCCAGTAGTGTCAGCCTGACGGGGGAACCACCTCGCGCAGTCGGTGCGGCTATAACCATTCGTGGCTTTTTTGCTGACAACCTGATTCTTAGAAACGGAATTTTCCAGTACGATACTTTTTTCTCTCCAAATACGCTGGCAAACGTTGAGCGAGTCGAAGTTTTGGGTGGTCCCGCGTCCATTTTAACGGGACAGGTTCAACCCGGTGGTGTGCTGAACTTAGTGACAGAGCAACCCCTCTCTTCTTCTGCTTACGACATTGAAGCAAGCTATGGCAGCTTCAATACGTTTCGAGGGGCGATCGATCTCACGGGACCACTGAATGAAGATAGAACGGCTTTGTATCGATTTAATGCCTTTGCCAGTGGAACAGATACGTTTATTGAAAACATCGATCCCCGGCGTGAGTTTTTTGTGGCTCCGGCTGTCAGCGTTCAGATTGGTGAAAACACACGGCTATTGTTAGAAGGAGAATACCTCTCTGTGCGTGCCCCCAATGAACTGGGATTGCCGCTGGAGGGAACTATTTTTGACAATCCGAATGGTGAGATTCCCAGAGATGTGAATTTAGGCGATCCAGATTTTGATGACCCGGTTGAACGAATTCGCACTCGTGTGGGTTATGACTTAGAACATCAGTTTAACGAAGACTGGTCACTGCGCCACACCTTTTACTACAACTGGTTTGTTGCTCCTGAACAACGAACCAGCGGTTTCAACGCACTTCTAGAGGACGGACGGACGGTAGAGCGCAACTTTAGCACCCGAGACCAAACTCAAGATTCTTATCAGGTGACTGCGGGTATTTTGGGTAATTTTGCAACCGGATCGATCGACCATCAACTGGCATTTGGAGTTGAATATTTTCCCATAGAAACTAGAGTTGAAGGCTCATTCGGTGGCGTGTTACCCAGTATTGATATCTTTAACCCTAGCTACGGCAATATTTCTCCAGTTACTGACTCAACCCCTTTTGTTTTTGAAGCAAATTATGATCAGGTGGGAGCTTATCTACAGGATCGCATCACTTTCTCAGATAATTTGATCTTGCTGGTGGGTGGACGGTTTGACTCAGCGACAGTTGTTGAGCGTTTTAATGCAACATCTACTGAAACTCCGTCTGATGCGTTTAGCCCCCTGGTAGGAATTGTGTTTAAACCGATCGAAACGATTTCGCTTTATGGCAGTTACAGCCGATCGTTCCAACCCACATTCGGTTTGAGTCAATCCGGCGATCCCTTTCTCCCTACACGAGGCACTCAATTTGAAATTGGGGTAAAAGTTGATGTAATTGATAACCTCTTTGCGACGCTGGCGCTTTATGACTTAACACGAACCAACGTCACAACCACTGATCCAGATAATTCTGACTTCTCAATTCAAACCGGGGAGCAACGTAGTCAAGGGGTTGAGCTAAACCTGAGTGGAGAAATTTTACCGGGATGGAATATCATCGCCAGCTATGCCTATAATGATGCTCGCGTGAGTGAAGATAACACGATACCAGAGGGCGATCGCCTCAAAGATGCTCCCGATCAGGCGTTCAGTATTTGGACAACCTATCAAATTCAGAATGGAACATTAGAAGGGTTAGGGTTTGGACTGGGATTGTTTTATGTTGGAGAACGAGCCGGAGATTTGCCGAATACGTTTGAACTGCCCAGCTATCTTCGTACAGATGCGGCTCTGTTTTATCGAAGAGATCAGTTCCGAGCAGCGCTTAATCTTAAAAATTTATTCGATATTGACTATTTTGCCAGTGCTGGCTTTGGTACGGTTTTTCCAGGTGATCCGCGATCGGTTGAGCTTTCTCTGGGGTGGGAGTTCTAGTGCTGTTGCCTGATGGAATACAAACTACATCGAAAGATCTGATGAGACGTTATTGGACAGTTCTATTAGCAGGAATTCTAGGATTTATTCTGACCACGGCTTGTCAGAATCAAACCCATGAGGCGGATATTCAGTCTATCCATTCATCAACCACAAACTGTCGCATGATTCAACACGCAATGGGAGAAACCTGTGTTCCTCTTCATCCCCAACGGGTTGTGACCTTGTCGTTGCCCACTCTGGGCAATACACTAGCACTGGGTATTAAACCGATCGGCACCACCAACGAAATGCATCAAGGCAATGGTTCTCTAACCGTTGTGCCCGGTGAATCAGAAAAGATAAAGCTGATTGGGATTGCTCAACCAAATTTAGAAACACTACTACAACTCAAACCCGATTTGATTGTTGGTGTAGATTGGTTTTCATCCATTTACCCGACCCTATCTAAAATTGCGCCTACTGTTTTAGATACGCTGAGTTATTCAACGTGGGAGCAGCATCTCAGTTTTTTAGCTGAAGCGCTGGATAAGCAAGACACCGAAAAAGCAATTTGGGATCATTATTACCAGCGTATTGAAGAGCTGAAGTTAGCGTTGGGCGATCGCTACAGCGATCAAAAAATCTCTTTTATTTATATTGGAAACGGGCAAATTAATATTGACACCAAAGACTCGCTTGTTGGTTTTGTCCTGGACGATGTAGGTTTACAACGACCAGACTCCCAAACTGTTAAAACACCAAACGTGACATATTCTGTTTCGATGGAGGAAATAGAAAAAGCAGACGGTGATGTTTTATTTGTAACTACATTTTCCAATGATGGAGCAGAAGCCTTTGAAGAAATTAAGAACAATCCACTTTGGCAAAAGCTTAAGGCAGTTCAAACTAATCGTGTTTATCCGGTTGATTTTATGTCGTGGTCGGGGGGACATATCCTTAGCGTTGATGGCGTAATTGATGATCTGTTTAAGTATCTGGTTAATAATGCTTGATTCAAACAAACTTATTGTAGTGGCTTGAAAACTTGTGAGCGATTTTTATGAGAAGAGTAAATCGCACGATAATTCTGTTTTTATTGATGAGTGTGGCAACTTTCTTATTTGCGGGTTGCTATCAAAAGTCTGTCAACCATGCAGATGATTTAGGATACTTATCTCACTCTGCTGATTGTCGAGTAGTTCAGCGTTTAGCAGGAGAAACCTGCATTCCTCAAAACCCTCAACGGATTATCACCTTGCACGTTGCTACTCTAGGAAATTTATTAGCGCTTGATGTCAAACCGATTGGAAGTACAACTGAATATCAGAAAAGCGAGTTTGCTAACCATCTTGAAAGCAAAATAGACGGGATTGAGTCTGTTGGGAGTGACGATCGACCTAATTTAGAAAAAATCTTAAATCTCAAACCTGATTTGATCATAAATCTGAGCGATGATACGAGTGTTTATCCTCTGCTTTCAAAAATTGCTCCAACGGTACAGAAAAGTTGGGAAGGTCCCCGCCAGTGGAAGGAACATTTCCGTTTTGTTGCTGAAGTCTTAGGACAAGAAGATGCTTATCAAGAGGCATGGAAATATTATTGGCAACGAATTCGAGAACTTAAAACTGCACTGGGCGATCGCTATCAGAGTCAAAAAATCTCCTATGTTTATCTTCCTGGTATTGGTCAATCAAACTTGATCAGCGAACTTGAAACGGTGTTTGCTGGCTCAATCTTGCATGACGCTGGATTACAAAGAACAGATGTTCAAGATGTTGTGACTCCGACAGGCTATCTTTTTATTCCTGAAGAAGAGTTATCAAAAATAGACGGCGACATCTTATTTATTGGAATTTATGCAGATGATGATAAAAAAACTCTTGAAGAACTAAAGCGGAAACCACTTTGGAAGACTCTTAAAGCTGTGCAACAAAATCATGTTCATTTAGTAAATCTATCAACCTGGCGAGGAGAAAATTTGATTGCAGCCGATACAGTCATTGATGACCTCTTTCAATATCTTGTCAACACACCTTAAATTCATGCCAAAACACACACTTTTTGTCTGCCAATCCTGCCACCATTTCCCCGAAGAACGACCCGAACATCAACCTGCCGATGGTACTCGTTTACTCGAACAACTCAACACATTATGCACTGACCAATTACAGTCCGGGGATTTTGAGATTCAATCTGTTGAATGCCTGTGGACGTGCGATCGCCCCTGCGCCGTTGCTTTTTCTGCCCCCTATAAACCTACCTATTTATTTACCAGTGTGCCAACCGGAAGCGCGCGCTGCTTCGCAGATACCGCAAGGGTCGCCTTACTTCAGTTTGGTGAGCGTTATCTGGGTAGTAAAACGGGTGATATCCCCTGGAAGCAGTTTCCTGAAGCATTGCAAGAAGTGAGTATTGCTAAGATTCCGGGGGTGAAGTGAAGCAGGGGCGATCGCAAACACTTACTCAACGGAGTGTTAATATTTGAATCAAAGGCTGAATAGGTGTCAAATAATGACAATGGTGAAATCGCAAGCTAAACGTAAAGTAATTTTATATCCGGGTGAGGATAGTTACTTTGTCGTCGAAGTTCCCAGTTTGCCAGGATGCATTAGCCAAGGAAAAACTCGCGAGGAGGCTCTAGCTAATATTGAAGAGGCGATCGCTCTCTACATCGAAGTTTTGCAGGATCGAGGTGAACCGATTCCAAACGATAGGGTTGAGGTCGTTCTGATATGAGTAAATTACCTGTTGTTTCAGGTGCAGAATGTGTCAGAGCACTTGAGCAAATAGGCTTTATGATAAATCGCCAGCGTGGAAGTCACGTTATTTTAGTCCGTGAAAATCCGAGAACAACAGTGTCTGTCCCAGATCACAAAGAACTTGATCGAGGTACTTTACGCGCAATTATCCGGCAAGTCGGCTTGAGCGTAAACGAATTTGTCAAGCTTCTATAGGTCATTTAATACGAAGGTATCGCCCCTGCTCTGTTGCTTTCTCTGCACCCATAAACCTACCTATCTATTCACCAATGCCGAAGAATAATTAGAGTATTTGCATTGGCGATCGCAGTTCCATGCGTTTGAGATTCAGTTTTAAGCTACTTGAGAGGTTTCCTTCACCGCTAGATCTAAGCCCAACTCTCTTAGCAGTGCCAGTAATTGATGCCACTCCAATTTTGCCTGACCTGACTCACCCGATCCTTGCTCAATGAAATCTACAGCTTTGCCTCTCGCCTGTGCCACATAATGAAATCTACAGCTTTGCCTCTCGCCTGTGCCACATTTGGCATCAAAGATCATCACGCAGACCAGATATTCCTTGCTGAGAGCGACACTGCGTGGGAGAACGTGATAGGTTGGTATTGGGCAATTCTGGAAATGTCTGTAGATTGAGTGCTGCAATATAATTAAGCTAAAAGTGAAACTCAGGATAGTTGCCAATGACTCGTGCGACCATGACCCATCAAGGACAAATTATACTTCCCCAGGAAATCCGAAACTATCTCAAACTAGCTGAAGGTAACCAAGTAGATTTTGTGATTGATGAGAACGGAGATGTAAAAATGATTCCTCTCACAACACCTGTAGAGATGCTATCTGGAATCTTACATCGACCTGGAATATCAGCAGCAACGCTTGAAGAGATGGAAGCATCAATCGTACAGGGTGCTCATTTGATGAATCCAGAGGAAACCAGTGATTGGACTTGATACCAACGTCTTAATTCGCTACTTGACTCGGGACGACGAACAACAGTGGAACCAGGCATCTACTGAAATTCAAAATTCAGAACTATGTTTCATATCAAATGTCGTCTTATGCGAAGTGGTCTGGGTCTTAAGAGGAAAGCCCTATCAATTTAGTAAGAATGAAATTCTCTTGTCCTTGGAAATGATGCTACAGGTTGCAAAATTTACGTTTGAGAATCGCTCGATCATCTATCAAGCAATCCAGCGCCCTAAGCAAGGACGCGCAGACTTTGCTGATTACCTGATTGGAGCGATCGCACACCAGACAAATTGCGATGCAGTTGTGACCTTTGATCAAAAACTTGAGGGCGAAAACGGTTTTCGTTGTCTGAGCAAATCGTAGATACGTGGATAAAAACTTTTGAACTAATGCCTAACCATACCCTCTTTGTCTGCCAATCCTGCAACCACTCCGCCGAATAACGACCCGAAAACAACCTGCTGATGGCGTTCACGAAGTGTCTCTGCAAGAGAATCATTACTCAAACAACTCAATCCGTTGTGTTGGGCGATCCTGTTCTACCGAAGAATAACTAGACTGTTCTTCTTGGCGATCGCCCTTTTTTACTCAGCTATTGTGCGATCGCGCCTCTAACCAAGCCTGCAACTCAGTCAAACTCGTAAAATCCAGCAATGCTTCACTCAACTCTTCTAAAACAGGCAACGGCAAACCCGAAACCAAGGAACGCACTTCTAAGGGAAGCATTCCTAACTGCTTCGTCAATTGTCGGGCGATAAGATTAGCTGCCTCCTCCCGTCGTCCTTCTTGTCGTCCTTCTTGTCGTCCTTCTTGTCGTCCTTCTTCCTTAATTTCCCGGTAAACCTTCGTTTCCTTCAGCGTAATGTCTAACATCGACTCTATCTCCACACGACTCAACTGCTCAAATCGATACGCCATAATCGTCGTAATGATCTCTATTATGGCGCGATCTGAGGGCGATGCTACTTCCTGACGAGTTCTGGTTAATAGATACCGAGCTTCTGCCGGGGCTTCTGCTTCCTTCACCGTTGTCAACACCATCAGCGCCACCCACAAAGGCAACTGCCGAATCGCTCCCAACTCATCCAAATATACCCGATGCACTTGCTCGCTGTTCAACAACCCCCGATGCGGATAAAGACTAGTTTGCTCAACACTGCGCGATGGATAAATGATTACCGCTTGCCAGTCGCTAAACCTGGCACTGTTGCGGTAGAAGTACAGCGAAGATTCCGCGAACACTCTTTCGTACAGAATCTCATCCTTTTGAAACTGCACCTCACAAAAATAGACCACTCCCGCCCCTGCCTCTTCTGGTGGTAAAAACACCCCATCAATTTCAAACTTCGGTTCTTTGACCGCGACCGAATCAAAGCGATAGGCTGCTGCATTATCGGGAGGATGGGGCAACAGTTCAAAAATGAGCGTTGGCGATTGCTGAAACAGTTTGTAAAAAATGGAGTCTCGCCGCATGAATTATTTTAGTGAATTGTTAACCCTGTAAAATATCTAACCACACAATTCTCCAGCTACTCTGGGTTCTCATAGCCTTAAAATGGAGGAGTGAACTTACCAATTAACTTAGGCAGGAAAGATGATTGACGCAGAAATTCTCGAAAAATTGCAAGGGGCATCAATTGAGGAGCGAATTAACCTCATTGAAACGATTTTGCGATCGCTAAAGCACGATATACAAACCAATGCTTCTCCCCAATCTGAATCTGTGTTTCACTCCTCACGTCCACGTTTGGATTTATGAAAGACACTGGTACAGTTCTAGGCGATGTCATTACCCCCGTTCTGTCTGAAAACACCTGGGAAGCTCTTCAGTGAAACTTCTCCTGAATACTCACATTTGGCTTTGGTACAGCCTCGGCGACTCTTAACTTTCAGAAAGCCTGCGATCGACGATCGCCTGTAACACCACAGAACTTTGGCTCAGTCCAATTAGAATTTGGGAAGTTTTGCTATTAGCTGAGAAAGGGCGTATTTTCCTGCAAGCCGATATCACCAATTGGATTGACCAATCCCTAAAATCATTAGCAATCTGTGAAGCTCCACTGAATCGTCAAATTGCGGTCTTAAGCCGACAAATCGAGCTTCCGCATCAAGATCCAGCAGATCGATTCATTGCTGCTACAGCGATTCACTACCAATTCCAATTAGCTACAGTCGATACACGCCTTGTGAAGGCTACCTGGTTGCCAACTGTTAACTAGAGTTATCAAATCAACAAATTCCCAAACCACACTTCTAAATCACGATCGCGTTACCTATCTCTTACCCCATGCCCAAACACACACTTTTTGTCTGCCAATCCTGCCACCATTCCGCCGAAGAACGACCCGACCATCAACCTGCCGATGGTACTCGTTTACTCGAACAACTCAACACATTATGCACTGACCAATTACAGTCCGGGGATTTTGAGATTCAATCTGTTGAATGCCTGTGGACGTGCGATCGCCCCTGCGCCGTTGCTTTTTCTGCTCCCCATAAACCAACCTATTTATTTACCAGTGTGCCAACCGAAAGTGCGCGCTGCTTCGCAGATACCGCAAGGGTCGCCTTACTTCAGTTTGGTGAGCGTTATCTGGGTAGTAAAACGGGTGATATCCCCTGGAAGCAGTTTCCTGAAGCATTGCAAGCAGTGAGTATTGCTAAGATTCCGGAGGTGCAAAGCAGGGGGAATGAGTAGATCAAATACTGCATCGTCAAACTTCAATCACTATGAACCGTCTTCCCCTTCTGCGACTGCTCACTTACGCTACCGCCTACCGTACCCAGGTTTGGAGCGCGATCGCCTGTTCCATTCTCAACACCATCTTCGACCTCGCACCGCCTTATCTGATCGGTATCGCCATTGATGTGGTTGTTAACAAAGAAAACTCCCTAATTGCCCAATTCGGCATCACCAGCATCACTGGGCAACTGGCTGTGTTATCCCTGCTAACGCTGCTAATCTGGAGCTTAGAATCCCTCACAGAATACCTCTACAGCCGTCTCTGGCGGAATCTAGCGCAAACCCTCCAGCATGAACTGCGCGTCGATGCCTACAGCCATTTGCAAGAGTTGGAACTGAGCTACTTTGAAGAACGCAGTACAGGAATATTGTTGTCGGTGTTAAACGATGACATCAATCAATTGGAGAGATTTCTCAATTTCGGTGCTCATAATATTCTCAGCTTTCTCACTACCGTTCTCTTTGTGGGCAGCACCTTCATTACCCTAGCGCCGGGTGTGTCCTGGTGGGCAATGTTACCGATTCCCTTCGTCCTCTGGGGGTCGATCGCGTTTCAAGCTAAACTAGAGCCACGCTATGCCGATGTGCGTGAGAAAAGCGCTATGATCAGCAGCCGATTGACCAACAATCTTTCTGGCATTGCTACCATCAAAAGCTTTACCGCCGAAGTCTATGAGCGCGATCGCGTTACTCAAGAAAGCGAAGCTTACCGTCGCAGCAATGGTAAGGCGATCGCCCTCAGTGCTGCCTTTGTGCCGTTGATTCGGATTGTGATTCTGATCGGGTTTACAGCCACACTATTTCTAGGCGGAATTGCAGTCGCCAACGGAAGTTTATCCGCAGGCACGTATGGTTTTCTGGTATTCATCATTCAACGGTTGCTGTGGCCGTTTACAGACCTGAGTGAACTGATGGATGAATATCAGCGAGCAATGGCATCGGTGCGGCGGGTGATGGGCTTGCTCGATACCCCGATCGCCATTCCCACAGGTCATCATTCACTGCCGATCAACACCGTTCGTGGAGAAGTCCAGTTTGATCACATTACCTTTGCCTACCAGGGTCGTAACGACATTCTCAAACAGTTATCTTTATCTGTTCCCGCCGGAGCCACGATCGGTATTGTGGGGGCAACAGGTTCAGGTAAAAGTACGTTAGTTAAGCTGTTGCTACGATTTTATGAGGTTCAACAGGGACGTATTTTAATTGACGGTATTGATATTCAAGAACTCAACTTATTTGATCTACGGCGTTGCATTGGCTGGGTGAGTCAGGATGTGTTTTTGTTTCATGGCACGGTTGCCGACAACATTCGCTATGGCAGTTTTGATGTTAGTCGTGAGCAAATTATTCATGCGGCAAAATTAGCAGAGGCGCATGAGTTCATCGCCCAACTGCCCCAAGGGTATGACACGATCGTCGGAGAACGCGGACAGAAACTTTCGGGAGGACAGCGCCAACGATTGGCGATCGCCCGTGCCATTCTCAAAGACCCACCGATTCTGATTCTCGATGAAGCGACTTCTGCGGTTGATAATGAAACAGAAGCTGCAATTCAAAAATCGCTCCAGATCATTACTCAGAATAGAACAACGATTGCGATCGCCCACCGACTTTCTACCATTCGTCATGCAGACTGTATCTATGTGATGGATGAGGGTCAAATTATTGAACAGGGAATCCACGAAGAGTTATTGATACTCAACCAGGTTTATGCCAAACTTTGGCGTGTGCAGTCAGGGGATACCTGGGGTTCTCTGGGTGATTCCCTTTCAGAGAAGGCTTCGCCAACGCAATCAATCAATTGATTGGGTACAGGGTTCACACACGCCAAAGAATTCCAGCGTGTGATAGTAGATCGTGAACGCCTGCGATCGGCGCAACTGTTTTTCCATTTCTTGCAATGGACAAAAACCCAGCGGCACTGAACTGCCACATTGCAAACAGGTTAAATAGTGCTGGTCTTGTTGGATGGAACTGTAAAGCGCTTCCCCATCGGCTGTGGTGCGGCTCTGCACCAATCCCCGTAGCTTCAAAAGTTCCAGTGATCGATAGACGGTGGCGAGTCCTAACGATTCTCCATGTTGTCGCAGTTCCGTGTAAAGTCGCTGAGCCGAAACCGCTTCTTGCGATCGTTCTAGCTGAGTGAGAACCGCTTTCTGCTTCGTCGTCAGGCGGGTTGTCGGGAGAGGTGAATGGGAAGAATGATCGAGCATCACAGTCGTACCATCATGCTATAAAATAACGATAATCATTCTCATTGTACCCTGTAACCATGACTGATGTTGTAAATCCCTCAGCCCCCCAGAGTGAAGTATCGCAGAGTGCCCTACCTGTGACCCAACGCCCCCGTCGATTGCGCCGGACTGAAACCCTGCGGCGGATGGTGCGGGAAAACACGCTGCATGTAGAAGATTTAATTTATCCGCTGTTTGTCATGGAAGGTGAGGGACAGCGAGAAGCCATCCCCTCGATGCCGGGTTGCTACCGCTACACCCTAGATTTGCTGCTCCAAGAGGTGCGAGAGGGTGATGAATTAGGGATTGGGGCGATCGCTCTTTTTCCGCTCATCCCCTCCGCTCAAAAAGACAACGCCGGAACCGAAAGCTATAACCCCGATGGTTTAATTCCCCGTGCCGTTCGATCGCTTAAACAAGCTGTTCCCGACATTCTAATCATCACCGATGTTGCTCTCGATCCTTATAGCAGCGAGGGACATGACGGCATTGTGCAGGATGGCAAGATTCTCAATGATGAAACCGTTGCTGTTCTAGTGAAACAAGCCTTGGTGCAAGCAGAAGCCGGAGCCGATTTTGTTGCACCTTCGGACATGATGGATGGTCGCATAGGAGCGATTCGTAAAGCGCTGGATGCAGAAGGCTGGATTAATGTGGGGATTCTTGCCTACTCTGCCAAATATGCCTCTGCCTACTACAGTCCCTTCCGCGATGCGCTGGATTCAGCCCCCAAGTTTGGCGACAAGAAGACCTATCAAATGGATGCGGCAAACGCTAGAGAAGCGATCAAAGAAGTGGATCTAGATATTGCGGAAGGAGCCGACATTGTAATGGTCAAACCCGCCCTCGCTTACCTGGATATTATCTGTCAAATCAAGCAGCGCACCAATTTACCTGTGGCGGCTTACAACGTCAGCGGGGAGTATGCAATGATCAAAGCTGCTGCGGAACAGGGCTGGATTGACGAAAAGAAAGTGATTCTAGAAACGCTGACCAGCATGAAGCGAGCCGGAGCAGACTTGATTTTGACTTACTTTGCTAAAGAAGTCGCGTTGCTGTTGCGCTAAAGTTTGTCTTGATGGCAGCATTGTCTTCTCTGGCGATCGCGTCTTCTCTCTCTATTAAACCTGATTTTGAGCAATCCACCAAGTTACAACAGTAGAAACAAGCGATAGGATGATGGCTGTAGTACTCAAAATGTTAGCAAGTACGGATTCTTTTCCCCTTGACTTTGGTAATCGTTTCTCATATTTCTGAGACTGCGTGAAATTGATTTTACAAGTCGCCGGATAGGATTGTCACGACACTTCCGCTAATTTCGCTAATTTCTAGGGTTGCTTAAGCCTGTTGTGATTCTCGCCAAGGTTAAATTGGGGCGGCGATCGCACCGAGTGGTCAAGCAAAATATCGGGTTTGCGATCGGCTTTATTGTGTTGCTCATTGCGGTTGATTTTGCAGGAAATATCACGTTACCCATTGGTGTCGTAGGGCATGAAGGATCGACAGTACTGGTCATTTTGAGCGGTTTGCGATTACTAAGAAATTAGCAGAACAAACGGGTCAAATTCATGTTCGGCGGCTGTGTTCAGCCTTAGTATTAACGCAACCTGAATGATGTAAAATACACAGCGCGACCTTTTCGCTTTCTCTATGAAAAACCAAGAACCTGCTGTTGTTTTCGACCAAGAGCGCGCTTCTGCCTACGACAAGCGATTCGCTAAATTGGCTCCCCTGCGTGATGCAATTCATTTGCTGATGCACATGATACTTTCCGAGCTTCCCACGGATGCACACATTCTCTGTATCGGTGCGGGGACTGGAGCGGAACTGATTTATCTCGCTCAAAACTTTCCACAATGGCGGTTCACTGCGGTGGAGCCTGCGGCATCGATGCTCAATATTTGTCGCCAAAAGGCGGAAGAGTACGGTATCGCATCACGCTGCACTTTTCACGCAGGTTATCTCGATTCACTTCCCGCAACGGATGCTTTCGATGCGGCAACCTGTCTTTTGGTTTCGCATTTCATCATGGAGCCAGATGAACGGAGCAATTTCTTTCGTCAGATTGCCGCACGGCTTCGTCCTGATGGTTATCTAGTGAGTTCTGATTTGGCTGCCGATATGTCTACTTCAGAGTATCAAAGCCTGCTTGAAGTTTGGCTGCGGATGCTTAAATATTCTGAAATGCCTGTCGAGGAAGTTGAAAATTTCCGCGTCTCTTACGGTCGAGATGTCGCCTTGCTGCCACCGCAAACAGTCGAATCAATCATCGCATCGAGCGGCTTTGACTCGCCTGTATTGTTTTTTCAAACTCTTCTTGTTCGCGCCTGGTACGCCAGACGAACTCCCTGAATTAGAAGTTGCCAACAGCCGTTGAACCGCCCTCGCGCTGTGAATTAAACGGCATCATCGTCCTGCTGTGAACGGTTTGTAACCTCATTTAGAGTTGATGAGTTGTCCTGATTCACTGGCGGCTAGGGTGTTGAAGATAGCCGAGGATGCCACTTACGATCGCCTGTGCCATCAGTGTCCGAGTCGCTGGATCGGTGAGCTTGGGTGCATCCTCCTCTCCAGTCACAAAGCCCACTTCTACTAGTACCGCAGGCATAGCCGTGTGAACCAAGACATAGAAGCGAGCACGTTTCACACCGCGATCGCGCATTCCGGTACTGCTCAGTAGTTGCTGCTAAATGCCCGCCGCCAACCGCTCTCCTTCCACACTTCCGGCAACATGGAAGGTTTCAATCCCGTTCACCTCTGGTCGATCCATACTGATGGCGTTGGCATGAATGCTGACAAAGAGGGCAGCATGGGCACGGTTGGCGATCGCAACACGGGGCTGTAATCCCAAATCTACATCCGTCTGTCGGGTCAGAATCGCCTGGATTTCCTGTGCCTCTAGCAGACTTACGACCTGCAAACTAATGTCTAACACAATATCTTTTTCATAAATGCCGCCGATACCCACAGCACCAGGATCAAGCCCGCCATGTCCCGGATCGATCACAACGACTGGGAGTTGTCTGGGTAAAGAACGAGGAGAGTTGTCTGGGTTTGGCGAAGGAACCGGAGCGACTGGCATTACAGGCTCCACTGTTTCCAATGGCGATGTTTGCTGTGTCGGAGTCGCCACCCGGTTTGTTCGCGGGGAAACGGGTTGAGCCATTGCCACTGCTGTTTGCAGACAGATCAACCCGAAACAGCCAGAGAGTAGACAATAGAATTTCACAAATTAGACTCCAAATAGTCGAGGAAGTGAATTCCTACGTTAAACTGAACTATCATAATATGAGAATGATTATCATTTTTAACTCACTATGGTCAGTTCTGTTCTTCAACCCCATTCCAGTCAAACCAGTGCTGAGACGCTGCTGCGGATTCGTCATACCTGTGCTCACGTGCTGGCAATGGCAGTGCAGACGCTCTTTCCAGAAACGAAAGTGACGATCGGACCCTGGACAGACACTGGCTTCTACTATGACTTCGATCGCCCAACTCCCTTTACCCCAGACGACCTGATCCAGATTGAAGCCGAGATGCGGCGAATCATCAAAGCTAATCTGCCCATTATTAAGGAAGTAGTCGATCGATCGCAGATTCGGGCAGAAATTGAGCAATTCAACGAACCCTATAAACTGGAAATTCTCGACAGTATCCCCCTAGAGGAACCAATTACCCGTTATGCGATCGGCTGTCTGGATACTCTGCAAGGCATATCAGAGCCTTCGTTATTTCACATTTCTGCCAACACCCTGGCACAGAAAACTATCGGTAAGGATTGCTGGTGGGATTTGTGTGCCGGACCTCACCTCAACTACACCGGAGAAATTAACCCCGATGCGTTTGCGCTAGAAAGCGTTGCTGGAGCCTACTGGCGCGGCGATGAAACGAAGCCGCAACTGTAACGGATTTACGGGACAGCCTGGGAAACTCCAGAACAGCTACAGGCTTACCTGACCCCAAAAGAGGAAGCCAAGCGGCGCGACCATCGCAAATTAGGGCAAGACCTAGATCTCTTCAGTATCCAGGACGATGCGGGTGGAGGATTGGTATTCTGGCATCCCAAGGGAGCCAGGATGCGGTTACTGATTGAAGACTATTGGCGTAAGGCTACGGGTTACGAACTGCTCTATACGCCCCACATTGCCAATCTCGATCTCTGGAAAACGTCGGGACATTTCGACTTTTACCGCGAGAATATGTTTGACCAGATGGAGATTGAGACGCAGCAGTATCAACTCAAGCCGATGAACTGCCCCTTTCATGTTCTGACCTATCAGAGTCATTTACACTCTTACCGGGAACTGCCGATTCGTTGGGCAGAGTTAGGCACAGTGTATCGCTACGAGCGATCGGGGGCACTACATGGCTTGATGCGGGTGCGCGGCTTTACTCAGGACGATGCTCACATTTTCTGCCTGCCAGAACAGGTCGCGGATGAAATTTTGGGCGTTTTGAATTTGACGGAAATGATTCTCTCCGATTTTGGCTTTGCCGAGTACGAGGTCTATCTTTCGACTCGCCCTGCCAAGTCAGTTGGGACTGATGATATCTGGCAATTGGCAACCGATGCGTTAGTTCAAGCCTTGGATCGCAAAAATTGGGCTTACGTGACGGATGAGGGCGGTGGCGCATTCTATGGACCTAAGATTGATATCAAAATTCGAGACGCGATCGGGCGGTTGTGGCAATGCTCCACGATTCAAGTCGATTTCAATTTACCCGAACGGTTTGATATGGAATATGTAGCGGCGGATAGTTCTCGTCAGCGTCCTATTATGATTCACCGTGCCATCTTCGGATCGTTAGAGCGATTTTTCGGCATTTTGATTGAAAACTATGCGGGTGACTTTCCGCTGTGGTTGGCTCCGGTACAGGTGCGATTGTTGCCTGTGAGTGATGACCAACAGGGTTACGCAGAAACAGTTGCCTTGCAATTGAAACAACTGGGATACCGGGTTGAGGTCGATCGCAGTGAAGAGCGGTTAGGTAAACAAATTCGCACCGCAGAACTGGCAAAAATTCCCGTTGTTGCCGTTCTTGGTAAACGCGAAGTGGAAAACCAAACTTTGAGCGTGCGAACTCGCCAGCTAGGGGAACTGGGCGCATTAACGTTATCTGAACTGCATGAAAAAATGCAGCAGGCGATCGTCAACAAACAACAAATTTAGGTAAGGAGAAATATGAGAAGTATTGAATGCCTAGTTCTTCCTTGGATGCTGATTTTCTCAAGCAGCGGCAATATTACTCGATCCTTATCGTTTGGACAAAGAATCTTTCGCATCCTTGACTTATGCCTCAAACTAATTGAGAATTAATCTCAACAAATTACTTTGAGTTCTCTAGGCAAAATAGCCTATTTGCCATTATTATGCCGACAGTTCTCTCTACAGAAGATTGGAACGATAGGTGGGAGGCAGATGCTTCTCGCGCTGAAACAATTGACCGTCCTGATGCGTTTGAAGTGAACTGTGCCTGGCAAAGTTCTTTCGATCGAGGATGGTGTCGAGATATCCAACTTCGTGATTTAGGGCTAGCGATTGAAGAATCCCAAGTTGAAGAAGATATCATTTTCCGATCAGAACCAGCAAGTTGGGGTCCGATCGCCAGCTTTTTCGTAGCAGGCACTATGAAGAGTTGCCATCAGGGATTAAATCGTGAACATCTTGAAGTCTCTGGAAGTAATTGCCTTGAGTATATTCATAATAGTGTTGAAACGGATTGGTTGTTTGCAGGAGAAAAAATCGTTAGAGTGAGACTCGATTTAACTCCCATTACTCTAAATTTATTCGGAGACTCAGCTTCCCTACCCTATGAACTACAACCTTTTTTAGATGAGGAGATTCCCTCTTCTTTCTACCGTCAGGGAGTTACAACTCCTGAAATGCAGATCATTCTTCAGCAGATTCTGCACTGTCCTTACCAGGGAGCAATTAAGCAGATGTATCTGGAAGGAAAAGTGTTAGAACTTTTAGCCCTCCAGTTTGTCCAATTTACTGAGGGAGATGAATTTCTCCAATCTCATTCTGTGCTGAGAAGAGGTGACATCGATCGCCTCCACCGCGCAAGAGAAATTTTGATCAGTCAACTTGATCATCCGCCTAATCTTTTGAGCCTTGCTCACCAGGTAGAACTGAATGATTTCAAACTTAAGCAAGGGTTTCGGCAAATCTTTGGCACGACTGTATTTGGATATCTGCGCGACTATCGTTTAGAACAAGCTCGCCTCCTACTCATCGAGGAACAGTTAAGTGTGCAGCAAGTCGCACAGGCGATCGGGTATCGGCATTCTGGGCATTTTGCCAAGGCGTTTAAACAAAAATTTGGCATCAGCCCTAAAGCATACCAGTTAAATCAAGTGGCTGCATTCCAGTCTTGTGTCACAAAATCCCGCGAGTGCTAAAAATAATCCGTCTGGTAGCTGAAATTGCCTTCACGCATCGCTATCTCTCACCCTATGCTTCTTGTGTATCTTTGGCATTTAGACGATTCGACTGGTGTGGGAAATTATGGCAAAACGAGTGCAACGGTGGGCATGGGTCAGTGGTGTAGTTTCTCTACTCATCGCTCAATCAGCTTGGGCGCAGGATATTAGGGATACAGCCAGTGTTGTGCTTTCAGTAAATGATCTGGAGCAACCTGCAACAGCGGTCGAAGATTGGATTTCACAAATTCAGGCACAGCAGACAGATCCTGTGCAAATTACAGGTGTGCGGGTCGAGCCGAGAGAAACCGGAATCGAGATTATTCTGGAATTAACTGGTAATCCAGAAACTCCCTCAACTTCGATCGCGGGTAATGCTTTGATTGCAGACATTTCCAATGCAGTGCTGGCGTTGCCGGAAGGTAATGAGTTTCAGCAAGCCAATCCGGTGGAAGGAATTGCGCTAGTTTCAGTGACAGGACTATTAGACAGCCGGGTGAGGGTAGCAATAACTGGGCTGGATGCGCCTCCGACAGCAGAAGTGAGGACAGATGCTCAAGGGTTAGTGCTGAGTGTGATTCCAGGGGTTGAGAACGCAGAAACGACAGAGGAAGATGCCATTCAGGTTGTGGTGACTGGAGAACAAGCGGAAGGCTATAGGGTGGATGATGCCACTACAGCAACTCGAACCGATACCCCATTAAACGAAATTCCTCAATCCATCCAGGTGATTCCGCGACAGGTACTCGAAGACCAACAAGTGCTTCGGTTGCAGGATGCTACACGCAATGTTAGCGGGGTGCAAGCAGGAGATACTTTTGGGGGTTCACGAGATGAATTTATCATCCGGGGTTTCCGTCAGTTCAACACCTTCCGCGATGGCTTCCGCGATAGCCGCAACCTATTTCGAGATACAGCAAACATCGATCGCATTGAAGTATTGAAAGGACCAGCCTCTGTTCTGTTTGGCAACCTGGAACCCGGTGGTATTCTTAACATTGTTACTGAACAGCCTCTCACGGAACCCTACTATGCCTTTGAGTTGCAAGGCGGCAGTTTTGGTTTAATCCGCCCCGAAATTGATTTATCCGGTCCAGTTGTTCCTGATCTAGATGTGTTTTATCGGCTGAATTTGGCTTACGAACACTCAGAGGGATTTCGTGACTTTGATCAAGACATTGAGCGCATTTTTGTAGCTCCTGTACTGGCTATCGAGTTTAGCGATCGCACAAGTCTTAACCTGGAATTTGATTACTTAAAAGATGAACGCCCCTTCGATCGCGGTTTAGTCGCCATTGGTGAAGGCGTAGCAGATATTCCGAGCGATCGGATTTTGGGCGAACCCGATGATTTTCGTCGGACTGAAGCGTGGAGTGCAGGCTATCGGTTTGAACATGAATTTAATGATGATTGGTCTGTCCGCAATGCCTTTCGTTTCCAGCGGGCTGATACCTTCGATAATCGTATTGATCCAGACACGCTGAATGAAGAAACTGGCGAACTGACACGATTCTACTCCTCTAACGATGACCTACGAGAGGTGTATGAATTGCAAACTAATATTGTTGGCAACTTTAATACGGGATCGGTTGAGCATACGCTCCTCGCTGGCATCGATTGGAGCCGACAAATTGATGATGGGTTTAACCAGTCTCCGGAGGATTTTGTTGCCGCCCCGATTAACATTTTTGATCCAGTGTATGAACGAGTTGAAGATCGTGACATTACCGAAGTGCGATTCCGCGATTCACAGCGTCGAACAGAGTCTTGGGGTCTTTATTTACAAGATCAGATTGATATCTCGGATAACTTACACCTCCTGATTGGGGGACGCTTCGATTTTGTGGAGCAACTGAATATTAACCGTCTGAGTGGGGGCGATCGTTCTAGCCAATACGACGAAGCCTTTAGCCCACGTGTGGGCATTGTCTATCGACCGATCGATCCCCTTTCTCTCTATGCCAGCTATAGCCGTTCCTTCGCGCCCAATTCTGGAGAACAAGTGGATGGTTCACTTTTGGAGCCAGAACGGGGAACACAGTATGAAGTCGGCATTCGCGGCGAAGTTTTAGACGGTCAATTATCTGCCAATTTAGCAGCGTTTCACCTTACTAAAACCAACGTGTCCACGATTGATCCCGATAACCCAGACTTTTCGATCGCGGTGGGCGAGCAACGCAGCCAGGGAGTCGAGTTGGATGTGATTGGTGAAATTTTGCCCGGATGGAACGTGATCACTTCTTACGCTTATACTGATGCCGAAGTGACAGAAGATAATTCCATTGAGGAAGGTGTGGGATTGCCAAATGTGCCTTATCATAGCGCCAGTTTTTGGACAACCTATGAGATTCAAAGCGGCGATTTGCAAGGATTAGGCTTTGGACTAGGATTGTTCTATGTCGGCGATCGCCAGGGTGATTTAGACAATAGCTTTGAATTACCTAGTTTTCTGCGAACGGATGCAGCAGTGTATTACAAACGCGATAACTGGAGAGTCGGAGTCAATGTTCAAAATCTGTTCGACACCGATTACTATCAAAGCGTAGAATTTGGTCGAACCACTATTGCACCTGGGGCACCATTCACAGTGATTGGTTCTGTCTCATTTAAATTCTAAAAAGGTGATGAGATTGAATTTTAACCATTCCTTTTCCTGGTTCAGAACACGGCGAATTTATCAGATCATGTTATGGATTGTGCTAGTGATCATTTCGGCTGCATTAGTTTCTGCTTGCGATGGTATTTCTGACCGTAAGTCCGTTTCCAAATTAGATAAAATATCATCTCAATCAGATGTTCGAGTCATTTCTCATGCGTTAGGAGAAACTGAAATTCCTGCTAACCCTCAGCGAATTGTGACCCTTGATAGCACATCGCTGGAATCTGCGCTGTCAGCCGGAGTCACGCCCGTTGGAACCATCAGCACCGATTGGACGCACCTAAAACCTTACCTATCTGGAGTCGAGAATATTGGCATCACGGGTGAACCTAACTTAGAAAAAACCCTGTCCTTACGCCCTGATTTAATTCTAGGAAACACCTATCACCAGTCGATCTTTTCTCAAGCATCCCAAATTGCGCCGACCGTATTGGCTCCCTTTGAAAGCAGTGCCGACTGGAAAGCCGTGTTTGCATTGGTGAGTGAAGCACTTGGTCAACCCGATGCCTATGAACAATTTATGGCAGACTATCAGGCACGGTTGGATGGCTTCAAAGCCAAGATGGGCGATCGCCTACAGACCCTTGAAGTATCGGTGATTACGGTTCCAGCCGATGGCAGTATTACAGTATATCTGGATCAGACCTTTGCCGGAACGATCGTCAACGATGCCGGATTGCAGCGTCCGCCGAGCCAACGCCAGTCTGGGTTTTCAGAACGGCTATCGCGGGAACGGATTCAGGATGTGGATGCCGATGTGATTTTCTTGTGGAATTCTGCGTTGCCCGGAGAAGACGATCAAGAGATCAACGCGGCAGTGGCGCAACTGAAGCAAGATCCGCTTTGGCAACAGTTAAATGCCGTTAAACAAAATCGCGTGTACGAAGTTCCCTATTACTGGATTGGCCCCGGACCCATTGCCGCCAATTTAGTCATTGATGATTTGTTCAAATATCTGGTGGGAGATGAGCGCGAGTGACAAACCACCAGCCGACGAGTTTGCGAACCTTTCTGATCATTTGGGCAGGTCAATTCGCCTCGATTTTGGGGTCGCAGATGACCAGTTTTGCAGTCACACTCTGGGCATGGGAACTCACAGAACGCGCCACCCCCCTCTCGTTGATTATCTTTTTTACACGAGTGCCGACGGTGATTGCTGCCACTTTTGCCGGAATCCTGGTCGATCGGTGGAATCGCAAATGGTTGATGCTGGCAGGAGACACGATCGCTGGATTATCAACGGTCGTTATCTTGTTGCTGTGGTGGAGTCAATCCCTGGAAATTTGGCATCTCTATGTCACCAGTGCCGTTAACAGTTTTTTTGGCTATTTTCAGGCACTCGCCTATTCTGCTTCCATGTCTATGATTGTGCCAAAACAGCACTACCTGCGAGCCACTGCAATGGATTCCTACCTCACCCCCTTTGGCTCAGATATTCTGGCACCTGCCCTTGCTGCAACGCTCTATACAATCGGGGGGTTAGGCAGCGTTTTAGCTGTGGATTTAGTCACGTTTATGGTTGCAGTGCTGGCTCTGCTGACGGTCTACATTCCCCAACCCTCTACGAGTGAAACTGATACAAGCGAACCTGGACAGACAGGCGATCGTCCCCTTTGGCGCGAACTAACCTTTGGCTTCCGATATCTCCTCAAGCATCCCAGCCTATTCGCAGTTCTTGGCTATCTCATGGCATCTGTACTCGTCAGCACAATGACAAGTTCTATTTATGCCCCCATGATTTTGGCACGCAGCAACAATGATGCAGGGGTGTTGGCAAGCGTGCAATCGGCAGCCGGAATTGGGGGAGTGGTGGGTGCGCTAGTGTTGAGTAGTTGGGGTGGACCCAAACGGCGCATTCATGGCTTGTTGTTGGGCAATGCCCTATCCTATGCAAACGAAGTGCTGCTGGGATTACTGCGATCGCCGCTCGTCTGGCTCCCGGTTAGCTTTTTGGGTGCCTTCTTCTCACCCTTTGTCGGCAGTTCCAACCAAGCCATCTGGCTGGCAAAAGTGAAACCTGACGTACAAGGGCGCGTCTTTGCCACCCGGTTTTTAATTGCCCAAATTATTGCGCCTTTGGGGTTAATCATCAGTGGACCGTTAGCCGATCGCGTGTTTGAACCTGCAATGATGCCGGGTGGGGCGTTGGCAGGATTACTGGGCGGATTATTTGGCACTGGCACTGGAGCAGGAATGGCGTTGCAGTATAGCCTGATTTGTTCTCTCGGAGTGCTGATTGGACTGGGAGGATATGGGTTTCGACCGTTGCGCGATGTAGAAACGATCGTTCCAGATTATGATGCTCCCCAAAAATCCTTTCGATGATTGTTCACACGAGGCAACCATGTCAACGATTACAGCTAGCAATTGTCGCTTTTGTTCCGCAGTATCGAAAGCCAATGGTGAAGATCCGATCGGTTCAGCGGATACCTTCGATCAATGGCTAATTTTGGAAACGCCCCTCCCCTGGGCAAAAACTATCTGGATGCAACCTGATCCGATTCCACCCGATGTTCACAAAGCACTGGCTCCCGTTTGGAATCTCAATTTTCGATTTAGACCATTGGCGATCGCCCCCGATCGCACCTATTCTCAACTAGGGTACAAGCGCGTTTTATATTTTCGTCGTCCGGCTGCTCCCTTTGCCCAACTAGAAAAACGAGAATACTTGTTGCCATCTGATGCCGTTGCCTCCCTGGTAACGGCTCTGTTTATCCAGCCAGAAACCCTCCCTCGCTTTGAACCCTATCGGCAAAACACCGATCACATTCGAGATTTGCTAGTCTGCACGCACGGAAATGTGGATGCAGCTTGTGCCCGCTTTGGCTATCCTATTTATCGTCATCTTCGCCAGCAGTATGCCTCTGATTGTCTGCGGATCTGGCGCGTCAGTCATTTTGGCTATCATCAGTTTGCCCCTACGTTATTAGATATGCCAGAAGGACGGCTTTGGGGACATTTAGAAGCCCCTATTTTACATCAATTGGTACATCGCAATGAAAGCATAACGAATCTGCGATCGTTCTATCAAGGATTGGCTGTGTTGACAAAATTTGAACAGATTGCTGAACGTGTTTTGTTCATGCAAGAAGGATGGAATTGGATACAGTACTTTAAAACCAGCGAGGTTTTGGCAATTGATCCTGATGAACAATGGGCAGAAGTGCGAATTACCTTCACCCAGAACCAAACTCAACAAACCCATTACTATGACATCCGGATAGAAGCCTGCGGTCATGTGACAACAGCATGGTGGACATCGTCTTGTGACGATGAAGAGCCTTTGGAATCCGTCAAGCAATATCGCGTTAGCCAATTGACCCCGATGAAGTAATCGAAGTAGCATTGAGTGGCGATGAACAGAATAGTGATGAACAAAAGATCGCGCTATCTGATTTACAACCCGCTCTAATCAACCTATCTCATGAATCTATTTTCCCAAAACAAACCCAAAGCCGATCCAAAGAAAGTCCAGGATATCAAGAACTGGGTCTACCGAATTCTGGAAGTCAATAGTGATATCTCGATCTCCATCAATCAGCTTGCCTGTAAGGAACCGGGATGCCCGCCAATTGAAACGGTAATTGCGGTGATGTCAACTCCAATCAAACAATACAAGCTTCATAAAGCGGTCAATGATATTGATGAAATAGACATTTGTGGCTTGAGTTAAGGAATGAGTGACACGTTTTAATAATCTCGGACATTAAATCCATTGAGTGATCGAAAATGCTTTCAACAAGTTAATCACAATGACAAAACACACGTTATTTGTTTGCAAATCCTGTGCCTATTCATCGACACAGCGAGATTATCTGGGGCAGCGAGGGGAATCACCTTCTGGATCATCTGCTGCGTCTCCAGCCGCAGTGGACGTTAGCAGCAGAATACGCGATCGCTCCTGTTGAATGTCTCAGCGCCCGTAATCGTCCTTGCGTGGTTGCCTGTGCTGCTCCCCATAAAACCACATTGATGTTTGGCGATTTACCGCCGCTTCAGAGTGCGATCGCCATTTTGCAACTGGCAGAACAGTACTATGGCAGTTCAGATGGGTTGATTCCTCGTCAAGAACGCCCCGATATTCTCAAGAAGAGCATTCTGGCAAGGATTCTTCCCTGCCAACCTGCAAGCCCATGCCATGAAGAAAATCACGGGAATGGACTGTAGGAAGTCGTTTCTTTATGCTAGAATCTCTCTGAGTTTGTTGAGAATCTTTATCAATAGATGAAGCATGCCGATCGAGTGTTCCATGAAAGGTCAACACTGTTATCCACCCTCAATCGAGCTAGAAAAGTAAGGAAGACCTCATGAATGATTGCATTTACTGTACTGGAAACCTGTTACGTCATGTTCGTAGCTCTGGTGTCTATTGGTTTTGCCCAAACTGTCGGCAGGAAATGCCAAATCTGACAACTGCCACTGTAAATCAACTGATGCTTCATGGGCGATCGGGCGATGCCCATACGGCGCGATCGCGCAAAGCGTGACGCATAGCAACCTCGCAAAGCGCTATCACCCGTCATGCCTAACCTTTAGATATCCTAAGCAATTGATCAATGGCTAATCCCACTCTAATTGCATCAAAGTTGGAGGCACGCACAATATTGCAGATGTTTTAGGCACTACATGAGTTACTGTAACCTATTTGCTGAGTCAGTTTGAGCAGGAAGGGCGTATTTGCTGGATGAAGCAACACTTATTCTTACCTCGAAGTTTGCAAATTCGTTAATTACGAAGCCTACGTGCAACAGACGAAGCGCTTGATTCCTTACCTGTTTTAACTCAGGCGATCGCCCCAGCATTTAAGATCTTGCCTTACCCCATACCCGCTTTGCCAATTTGCGGTCAACCGTCTTCACTCCATTGACGAAGAGGTTATCATTCGCCAACTCCTTTGCCATTGCCGGAATCAAGCGTTTCAGGTTGATACCGTAATTGCTTTGCCAGAATTTTGACAGTTTTGTTCTGGCAGCTTCATTCACAAACACCGTTTTGTCAGGCATGATCAACACCATTGCGATATGCCCTGAGTTTTCTGTGACGGCAAACACAAAGTCATCCTGGTCAGCCTTTAGCCCGTCGTACCAGTAATCAATATGCTCCTCTAACTCGTACTCATAGAGAGAATATTCCATCTTACCTTCCTCCAGCAGCGCTTTGCAGAGGATGGCTTCTATCTGTTTGCTCATGATTCTTTCGCCCACGCATCAAGTTCACAAATTCTACCCAAGCCTACTGCTAGATGAAAGCCATAAATCACAAGACTCGTCTAAACTACCAAACATCCTGTACTATGAGAATGATTATCATTTTTGTAGACATAGCTCACTCCTAGCTCCATATGCCGTCTATCTCCCAGCCCTTGCCTGCCTCCCTTGAGCGGATTGTCCAGCGGTTCCAACAGATCTCGGAATCAAAGCGGCGCTATGAATATTTGCTCTACTTTGCCAAGCGCCTGCCGCCATTTCCCGATGAGCAAAAGGTGGCAGCCCATCGGGTGCCTGGTTGTGTGTCTCAGGTCTATGTGACGGCTAGTTTGGAGCATGGCAAGGTCATTTTTCAGGGCGATTCCGACTCCCAAATCACGAAGGGGCTGGTGGGACTGTTGGTCGAGGGATTGAACGGGTTGGCTCCCGCAGAAATCATGCAGTTAAACCCCGATTTCATTCAGCAAACCGGGCTGGATGTCAGCCTGACTCCTTCTCGCGCTAATGGTTTTTACAACATTTTTCAGACCATGCAACAGAAAGCGCTAGCCTATCATCTGGCTGAGACTTACTTGCGAAATTAAGGAGGAATTGCTATGACCACCACCACTTTTCCCGTCACCACGACTCTAGAAATTCCCAAACGAGGGATGCCTGTCACGATCATTACAGGATTTCTAGGGAGCGGTAAAACCACTTTGCTGAACCACATTCTGAGTAATCGCCAGGAATTAAAGGTTGCTATTTTGGTGAATGAGTTTGGCGATATCAATATCGACAGTCAGCTACTCGTGTCGATGGATGAAGATATGCTGGAGTTGAGCAATGGCTGTATTTGCTGCACGATTAATGATGGATTGGTGGATGCCGTGTATAACGTGCTGGAGCGGGACGATCAGGTTGATTACATGGTGATTGAAACCACAGGTGTTGCCGATCCACTACCGATTATTCTGACGTTTCTGGGCACAGAATTGCGTGACTTAACGCGGTTGGACTCGATCGTCACCGTTGTAGATTCTGAAACCTTTACCCCTAATCACTTTGATAGTGAAGCGGCATTCAAGCAAATTGCCTATGCCGATGTCACGATTTTGAATAAGACCGATTTAGCAGATCTAGACCAAATCCAGAACCTAGAAGCTTACATTGATACTGTCAAAGAAGGTGCCAGAATCCTTCACAGTCAACATGGTCAGGTGCCATTGCCGCTGATTTTAGATGTGGGGTATAACAACCCAGAAGCCTATGCTGATTTGATTCAGGAAGAGATTGAGCAATCGCAGCAAGATCATCTGCATGAGGAGCATCACCATCATCACAATGATCCCACGCATCATTCGCATGAACACCATAACCATCACTCCGATCACCTGGATAATGATGGCTTTGTGTCGATCGCCTTTGAGAGCGATCGACCCTTTGACGTGAAGAAGTTTGAAACATTCTTGCAGAATCAGTTACCGCAAGAAGTCTTCCGGGCAAAAGGCATTCTCTGGTTCGCCGAAAGCGACTTACGCAACGTCTTTCAACTCAGCGGTCCTCGCTTTGACTTACAGGGGGAAGCATGGCGGAGTTCTCCTAAAAACCAGCTTGTCTTTATCGGGCGCAATCTCAATGCAGATACACTTCGGCAGCATTTAGTAGACTGCCTCGCCTGATACCAAGTCTTTCAGCAGTGCAATCGGCTGCTGGGAGAGGGTGCTGTATGCCCCCTTCATTTCTACAACTGATAATCACCTAACCTAAATTCACTCATGACGTTATCCATTTCACCCGACGATATCCGCCAGCAAGCGGTGATCACTGAATCAAAACCGTCAGTCTCTGAAGCAGAGATGCGGCAAGCGGTACGGACGCTGCTATTAGGCATGGGTGAAGACCCCGATCGGGAAGGACTGCGCGACACTCCTAAGCGAGTAGTCAAAGCCCTCAAGTTCCTCACTTCTGGCTATCACCAGTCCCTAGATGAGTTGCTGAATGGAGCCGTGTTTCACGAAAATGCCAACGAAATGGTGTTGGTGCGCGACATCGATTTGTTTAGCTCCTGTGAACACCACATCCTGCCTATTTTGGGACGTGCCCATGTTGCCTATATTCCTGACGGTAAGGTAATCGGCTTGTCCAAAATCGCCCGCATTTGTGAAATGTATGCCCGCCGCCTGCAAGTGCAAGAACGCCTAACTCATCAGATTGCTGAAGCGCTGCAAGGCTTGCTCAAGCCTCAAGGTGTGGCAGTAGTTATAGAAGCCACTCACATGTGTATGGTAATGCGGGGTGTGCAAAAGCCTGGTTCCTGGACGGTAACAAGCTCGATGAAAGGCGCTTTTGCCGATGATGCCCGCACTCGCCAAGAGTTTATGAGCTTGATCCGTCATACTCCGGCGTTCCACTAGAGCCTTCCCTGACTCAGAGGCATTGGTTTCCATTCCGCCATTGCCTCTTTTCTTCAATTTCATTTACCAAGTTCAAAGTCATCCATGTTAGAAGCCTTTGCCATCCCACCTCAAAAACTGCCCATAACCGTGATTACGGGCTTCTTGGGCAGTGGCAAAACAACGCTATTGAACTACATTCTGCAAAACTTTGAAGACTATAAAGTGGCTGTTTTAGTCAACGAGTTTGGTGATATCAACATTGATAGTCAGTTGTTGATTGCGGTTGAAGAAGACATGATTGAACTGACCAACGGATGTATTTGTTGCACCATTAACGACAATTTAGCGGATGCAGTTTATCGTGTGTTAGAACGTCAAGACCGCGTTGATTATTTGATCGTTGAAACCACGGGAGTTGCTGACCTCTTACCGATCGCTCTAACATTTTTAGGAACAGATTTACGAGATCTGACTCACTTAGATGCGATCATCACGGTTATCGATGCCGAAACATACAATCCAGATGAGCATTACGATAGCGGCGCAGCCATAAATCAGATTCTTTATGGCGATATTATCCTGCTGAACAAAACTGATTTAGTCTCTGAACAGGCAGTTAATGAGCTTGAAAGCGGTCTAAAATTAGCCAAAGAGAAGGCTAGGATTCTGCATTCTGAGTATGGAAAAGTGCCGCTCTCGCTGATTTTGGGCGTGAATCTCTTAGAAGCAGGTTCTTCTACTGAAACTTTGGCAGCACCTAGTCAAGAGTCTAAGCATCTTAAAAATGATGGGTTTATGTCGGTGTCGTTTCAGAGCGATCGCCCCCTAGCTATCAAAAAGTTTCAACAGTTTCTTGACTACCAGCTTCCAGATAATGTGTTTCGGGCAAAGGGTGTTCTTTGGTTTGCCGAAAGTCCGAAACGACATTTATTTCAACTCAGTGGCAAGCGATTCTCGATCGACGATAGTGAGTGGGTGACTGTGCCCAAAAATCAAATGGTGTTGATTGGGCGCAAGCTTGATGCGCTGTTTCTGATTCAAACTCTGAATAATTGTTTAACTCAATTGTGACTATGAATCAAAACGTTTTGTGGATAGAACAACTCAAATTCAACGAACAGGAATTAATCCCTAAATTGAGCAGGTGGGAGATGTTGCCTGCCATACGGGAGCCAGAAGTTGTTTCTTCAATGCTGTAATTAAGCAAACCATTCAGGATATGTAAATTGGTGAGCGCGATCGCCATAAAACTCGGGGCGATCGGCAATGCTTTGAGAAAGATAGCCGACGGGTTCCAGACCCAATTCAATCAAACCATCAATCCCAGTTGCGGTGAGACACACGATTCTTTCTGCGGGTTGGTTCGTAGGTTCTCGAAGCTGCATGGCAAAGAGGTTCTGGGTGAGGAACAATCGTGATAAGATTATTGCAAACCATTCTCGTTTAGGTCAATCTCCCAGCTTGATTTAACCTCACTATGACCCTGATTCTTAACCCATCCGACTGGGATGAACTGCATGAGCAAGCTCCCGTTACTTGTCCCAAAAATCTAATTCTTGATGATTTTGAGGAATTGACGGGTGTGCCAGAACTTCTGGGGCGGGGTTATAACCGGGAGATGGATCTGTTGCCTGGAGTGTGGTTATGTTTCGCAGATTGTGAGTTTCATCAAGACTTCATTGGGAAAAGTCCTGCTCACGATCATCTGATTCAGATTTCAATTTTTCCGTCCGGCGGTCTTTATTTTGATGCGGTTCACCCGAACTTGGGCGGCGGACGCACCTATTTTTCGGGTAGCGGCATTTCACCCGCTACGGCTGCAATGCATCGGGCTGGAGAGCATCTGACCTGTGTGAATATTGAGATTGAGCCAGAATTGCTCAAATCAGGTTTTTTGATAAACCCGCAATGTGGTTCTGATGCCCTGAAGCCGTTGTTTAAGGGAGAGGATTGGAAGATTTCGTTTTATCCGACGGTGACTCCCGCGATTCGATCGATCGCGCAACAGATGTGGGATACGCCGTATCGGGGTGAGTTAAAGCGGCTCTATCTTCAGGCAAAGGTGATGGAACTGCTGGTGATCTACCTGGACTTAACGTCTGATAGCCCAGCCCAAACTTGTGTACGTGGACTGAAACCAGACACGATCGCCCGTTTGCATCATGCTAAAGAAATTTTGACCACCCAACTGGCGAATCCACTGTCGCTGTCGGAGTTGGCGCAGCGGGTGGGGGTAAGCGATCGCACTCTTCAGCGTGGGTTTCGTGAACTGTTTAACACCACTGCGTTTGGCTACCTGCACAATCTCCGCATGGAGCAGGCAGAACAGCTTTTACGAAACCGAGAGATGCGAGTGTCGGAAGTGGCTCATGCGGTGGGCTATGGGCACTTGGGGCATTTTACCGAGGCGTTTAAGCGCAAGTTTGGCATGACCCCAAAACAATGCCAAACGGGAAAGGTTAACGCATTGAATTAACGGGTGTACCCATCGTGATGCCAAAGAGAACAGAAAGTATCCGATCGAGGTCGCTGGGAATTGCATAGGTGTTAATGTCTTTCTGAATCTGCTTTTCTTGACGTTGCAACAGTCCAAATTTCCAGGTATCGCCCGTCGTGACGGTGCCATAGAGGAGAGGAACAGGTGAATCAATCCATTGGTCAAGGGCAATCAGTTCGACGGCAAGTTGAGTAAAGCCTCTCGCTAAATCGGCATTTTTAGCTTCAATTACGAGCAGGCTTTGAGGTGTGGGGATGAAATAGTCGAAACTACCTCTCAGCCAGGGGCTAACTCGAACGGGGTACTCGATTTTAAGGGGTGCCTGGATAAATCTACAAACGGTTTTGAGAATAGGAAAGATCAATGCCTCTCGTCGAGCAATTTCTGAGGCGGGGTCTACCAGTGTCAAATTTTCTTGCAATTCAACTCTCAGCGGGTTTGGGTCGATCGGCAATTGTTGCGGCAGTTGCAGCAGGGTGTTGTGCAGAGTCACGCCAAATTCTGCCAGAATGTCAGCCGCGTCAAACGACAGTTCCGCATATTTGCTAAAGGTATAGCTTTCAGATGGATCGAGGATTGTGGCTCTGCTCATGGTTGACTTTGCTTGTCTGTGACTTGCCTCTGATCTTAGTTCAGATTGCCTGATTCTGATTCTGACGCTTTTGGGATAAAAATTGGCGCTCTACCGTATGGCGATCGCTCTCAGAGATCCTGTACGCTCGATTCCAGGTTACTGAGAATAATTCTTCTTTGGTGTGAGCATGGTTAAGATTGGGCAGATTGGGGCTTTGAGGAACAGCTTATGGCTGGGGTTGATCCGAGGCATTGCCGGAAGTTTGGGGGCGATCGCATTTATCCTGCTCTTGATCTCAACCGTTCGTGCAGAAACAACCTTAGAGGATTTAAACACCGAAGAACAAACGGCAGCAACTCCATCATCGACCCTGGGGATTGAGGGAGGTAATGCGGAAATTCAGCCTGTAACCGTTATTCCACATCTTGGTGAATTAGAGCAACCCGCTACCACGATCGCAGATTGGGTGGCACAAATCGAAGCGTCGCTGGTGCAAATTACCGATGTGCGAGTCGAAGTGACTGAGGCTGGATTGCAGGTGATTCTCGAAACGGCAGAGGGTTCTTTGGAAGTGCCTGAAACGCGATCGGTGGGGAATGCCTTGATTGCAGATATTTCTAATGCGGCGATCGCAGAAGATTTTTCTCAAGCAGACCCGATCGAAGGGATTGCGCTGGTGAGTGTGACAAGTTTACCGGGCGATCGAGTGCGGGTTGCTATTACGGGAACGGATGCGCCGCCTGTGGCTGAGGTGCGATCGGCGGGGCAGGGGTTGGTGCTGGGAGTGTCACTGGGGGATGCGGAGGCAGCCACAGAAGAAGATGCCATTCAAGTCGTGGTGACGGGGGAGCAGGAGGGAGGATATTACGTGCCGAATACCAGCGTAGGTACACGAACTGATACGCCCTTGAGAGACATTCCCCAATCGATTCAAATCATCCCTCAAGAAGTGCTGCGTGATCAAAACATCACCACCTTTAACGAAGCTCTCAGAAACGTCCCTGGAGTAGCTCCATTTAATCCTTCACAAAGTGCAGCTGCGAATTTGATTATTCGAGGCTTCCCTGACTTTAATTTTGCCAATAACTTCATTCTTAGGAATGGGTTGAGAGAGGCTGGACAATTGGGTCCAGAAACGACCCCTGACCTCGAAAGAATTGAAGTATTAAAGGATCCAGCTTCCGTCCTTTACGGGGCAGGTAGTCCAGGTGGAAGCATTAACCTAGTAACGAAACAACCCTTGCATGAACCATTCTATGCCGTTGATGCTACTATTGGCAATTATAATTTCTATCGGGGTGCGATTGATTTATCGGGTCCCTTAAATGATTCGAGGACAGTCTTGTATAGACTGAATACTTCTTACCTGAATAGAGGAAGTTTTATTGATTCTGTTGAGCGAGAGCAAATCGCGATCGCCCCTGTTGTAAGTGTGGCAATTGGGGAGCGAACCCGTTTCACCTTAGAAGGCAGTTATACAGAGGCAAACGACTCTAATTTTACAGGTGTACCAGCAGTGGGTACAGTGCTACCCAACCCCAATGGGCGTATTCCACGCAATCGTCAGTATGCAGACCCTGACTTTGTTTTGACTACTCAAAGAGGCAGAGTAGGATATCGCCTAGAGCATCAGTTCAGCGATAACTGGTCGTTACAAAATTCGTTTCGAGCGGGATTTCGTGATTTTGCCTATGGAGATGGGAAGTACTTATTTGATGCTAGTAGTCTGGCTGCTGACAATCGAACGTTAAACGGCATATTTCTTGATTTTGAAGAAAGAAGTGAATTCTACGACTTAAATGTTAATCTGACTGGGAAATTTTCAACAGGTACAATTCAACATCAAATAGCCGTCGGTGTTGATTTGGCGCGGTATGACGAAAGCTTCAGCGTTTCTTTAGCTCCTGGCTCATTCGACCTGTTCAACCCTGTGTATAGAGAGCCTGCTGCTGAATCTTTCAATCTTGTTGGTACTGGATCAAGCCTAACAGACACTCTAGGGATTTATATTCAAGACCAAGTGATACTGGCTTCTAATCTCAAGTTTTTGTTGGGCGGGCGGTTTGATCTATTTGAGCAAACTGATCGAGATTTTCTAGCAGATACTACAACTGGTCAATCGGGGAATGCCTTCAGTCCGCGTGCAGGCATTGTTTATCAACCGATTGAACCTATTTCTCTTTATGCCAGCTACAGTCGCTCATTTGCCCCAGTTACTGGACGTAGTTTTGAGGGTGGCCTGTTTCAACCAGAACGCGGCACTCAGTATGAAGTGGGGGTTAAGGTAGATGTGAACGATCAATTTTCAACAACCCTTGCCTTGTACGACCTGACCCGCTCCAATATTACAACGGATGATACTAGACCCGGTGTACCACCCGGCTTTTCGATTCAGACTGGGGAACAGCGTAGCCGAGGCGTTGAACTGAGTGTTCAAGGTGAAATCTTGCCAGGATGGAACATCATTGCGGGTTATGCCTACACCGATGCCAGGATTAGCCAAGACAATACACTGACTGTGGGTAATCGGTTAAGGAATGTCCCAGAAAATGCTGTGAATCTATGGACAACCTATGAAATTCAAAAAGGTGGTTTACAAGGATTAGGCTTTGGTTTAGGACTATTTTATGTGGGAGGGCGGCAAGTTGATTTAGACAATAGCCTTGAACTCCCCAGCTATCTGCGGACAGATGCCGCGATTTTTTATAGAAGAGATTGCTTCCGCGCTGCCCTTAATCTCAGAAATCTGTTCAATATCGATTATTTTGAGAGTGCCTTCGAGCTAGTGCGGGTTAATCGTGGTGAGCCGTTCACAGTTCAGGGGACGATTTCGTGGCAGTTTTGATCTCCCCTGCTCATCTTAGGAAGAGAGGAATTAAGAAGATGCTGCTAAGGATAGTATGCTTACAACAACAGGCTTGGTGGAGATTGTTTTTTGGAATAAGCCTGATTGCCATGATTGTCTCTGCCTGTAGTGACATGGCGACTGAGTACAGCGAAATATTGGCTCCTGAACCGCCATCAACTCCTTGCCACATTGTTGAACACTTGATGGGAGAGACCTGTGTTCCCAATAACCCTAGTCGGGTTATCACCCTTTCTGATTACAGCTTGCTAAGTAATGCCCTTACCTTAGGTATTAAACCTGTTGGTAGTAGTATTAATCCAATTGATTTGAATGCAAACTATCCAAGGCAACAAGCTCATTTGGGAGAAGGGATAAAAGAGGTTCAGCCAGTAGGATTAGCACTCAAACCTAATATAGAGAAAATCTTACTACTTAAGCCTGATTTGATTTTGGTTTGGGAGCCTGCCAAACAACTATATCCTTTGCTTTCTCAAATTGCGCCTACAGTTGTAGTTCCTTTCAATATGCCAAATTGGAAGGAACCCAAGTGGAAAGACCAATTTAGATTTGTTGCTCAGGTTCTAGGAAAGGAAGCATTAGCCCAGAAAACAATAAATCAGTATCATCAACGAGTTGAGGAACTCAAAGTAGCGTTAGTCAATTGTTATCAAAATCAAACCATTTCTGTAGCTATTGCTGTGAATCCTTACAGTGCTATTCCTGTTAAAAACTCATTTATTGGCTCAATCCTTGATGAACTTGGACTGCAACGCCCACCAGCACAAAATGTTGTTATATCCCCCGGTGGTTGGATTCATAATATCTCTGACGAAAAACTTGATATATTTGATGGCGATATTTTATTTTTGCCAGTTTCTAATCTTGGTCATAGAGAAGCTTATGAAAGGCTAAAACGCCAATCCCTTTGGCAAAAGCTTAGAGCTGTTCAAAAAGAGCAAGTTTATCTTGTCGATTTCTGGGCATGGGTAATATGGCAAGATCCATCGGCTGCTAACGCCGTGATAGATGACCTTTATAAACATCTCATCAACGCACCCTAAACTCATGCCTAAGCATATATTATTCATCTGCAAATCCTGTCACTGTCTTTACCAAGAACGTCCCGAAATTAACAGGTGAAAACGCAATGTTCTACTCCATCAAGCCAACCATTCCCCTAAAAACCGATCGCCCCCTGCACACACTACGCGATCGCGTTTCCCTCACAGATGACATACAAACGAGCTTTGTAGGAGTGGGCGATCGAGTTTACTGGAGAGCGATCGAACTTTGTGGGAAGGGGGCGATCGCGTTTCCCTCACAGATGCTATGCAAATGTGCTTTGTAGGGGTGGGCGATCGCTCTTGGTTTTTACGGCACTTCCAAAAATCTACTGAGTGATCAAGCGATGTGATCGCGCGATCGTCACGGTATAAAAACTGGCGTTGCTGAAGAAAGGTATGAATTTCAAATCCGCCCTCACCCTAAATCCCTCTCCCCAGGGAGAGGGACTTTGAATTCTAGCTCCCTTCTCCCTGGGGAGAAGGGTTGGGGATGAGGGCGAATCATACCTGGATTCAGCAACGCCTAAAAACTCATCCTCTGACTGTCCTATTGATTAAGCAACGTGATGTCTAAATTATCCCACTGCTGATATGATTCAAACCCCACTCCTGCGTCTACTCCGCTATGCCAAGCCTTACCAGATCCAAGTCTGGGGCGCGGTTATTTGCTCCATTTTCCGCACGCTGTTTGACCTGGCACCGCCCTATCTGATTGGGGTTGCTGTTGATGTAGTCGTTGAGCAAGAAGCCTCAGTAATCGCTCGGTTTGGCATTCAAAATCCGTTAACTCAGCTATTGGTGCTATCGCTACTGACGATCGCCACCTGGGGTTTAGAATCCCTCAGTCAGTATGGAGCAGATAAGCTATGGCGCGACTTAGCTCAGACAGTACAACATGAGTTGCGAGTCGATACCTACAATCATTTACAAGAACTCGAACTCACCTATTTTGAAGACCGCAGTACTGGAACATTATTATCGATTCTCAATGATGATATTAACCAGCTAGAACGGTTTCTCAACTTTGGTGCTCAGGATTTGATTAGCTTTTTCACACGAGTGTTCGCGGTTGGATTCAGTTTTGTGTTGCTGGCTCCTGGTATTGCCTGGTTAGCGATGTTGCCAATCCCGTTCATTTTGTGGGGCACGTTTGCCTTTCAATCCCGCTTGGCTCCTCGCTATGACACAGTACGTAACCAGGCAGGACTAATTAGCGATCGCCTCTCCAACAACCTCTCTGGCATTGCCACGATTAAAAGCTTCACGGCTGAGGCTTACGAAAGCAATCGGGTTTATCAAGAAAGTGATGCGTATCGGCGCAGTAACCAACGAGCAATCGCCCTGAGTGTGGCTTTCCAACCACTGATTCGATTTTTGATCTTGATGGGGTTCGTGATGACGCTTTATCTGGGTGGTAGAGAAGTGCTTCAGGGAAATCTCAGCGTGGGGATTTATGGCTTCATGGTGTTCATTGTTCAAAGTTTGCTGTGGCCCTTCACCGAACTGAGCGAAATCATGGACGAGTATCAGCGGGCAATGGCTTCTGTACGGCGCGTCATGGGTTTACTCGATACGTCGATTTCGATTCCGCATGGCGATCGCTCACTACTGCTTAAAACAGTGCTGGGAGAGGTACAGTTTGATGACATCACCTTTGCCTACAATGGTCGTAATCCTGTTCTCAAGCAGTTATCTTTGAGTATTCCAGCCGGAACGACGATCGGGATTGTGGGCGCAACGGGTTCAGGTAAAAGTACACTGGTTAAACTCTTACTTCGCTTTTATGAAGTGCAAAGCGGACGCATCTTAATTGACGGCATTGACATTCGAGAACTCAATTTATTAGATCTAAGACAGTGCATTGGCTGGGTGAGTCAGGATGTATTTTTGTTTCACGGCACGGTTGCCGACAACATTCGCTACGGTAGTTTTAATGCGAGTCTCGATCAAATCATTCATGCTGCAAAGCAAGCAGAAGCCCATGAGTTTATTGAGCAACTGCCGCAGGGATACAATACGATCGTGGGAGAACGAGGACAGAAACTTTCAGGGGGACAGCGACAACGACTGGCGATCGCCCGTGCCATTCTCAAAGACCCACCGATTTTGATTCTCGATGAAGCGACCTCAGCGGTAGACAATGAAACGGAAGCGGCAATCCAAAAATCCTTGACGAAGATTACTCAAAATCGAACAACCATTGCGATCGCCCACCGCCTCTCAACGATTCGCCACAGTCACTGCATTTATGTGATGGATGATGGACAACTAATAGAACAGGGCACGCATGAGGAGTTACTGGTTCTCAATGGCATTTATGCAAACCTCTGGTGTGTACAGTCAGGAGTTTCACCTCGACATTAATCTAGGCACGGTAAGGATGCTGAATGATGATTGCACTGCTGCGCTGCCGCGTTTTGGGATTAATACTAAACAAGCGGATATGTTTGTCATGATGCTCATCCAAGCATCTTTCTAAAGATGCGATCGCCTCCTGCTCTTTTATGGTTTTAATTAGCCCACAGTCAGACCAAGAATTTGCCCGAAATCGCCGCACATCAGCCTGTTTGACACCCAGGTAATATCCCTGATTTAGCAAGCTATGAATCCAAACTAACGTTTCAGAATTGAGCCGCGAGGAGAGATGATGACCATTGCCAGATTGATGATCAGATCCAATCGTTTGTAAAAGCTGGGAATGCCCATTTGATTCATTGCGGATAGATGCAATACATACATTATCTTCGGCACACAAATATCCCTGACGCAGTTTTTGATTAATGCTAACGACATGACGAGCAAACTTTGAATCCGATTCCTGAACATTGGGTAAGCGATCGGCTTGTTGTTGGTGAATAATTACTGATCCAGATGCCACATATTTACCTTCTGGGATTTCCACATTCTCGATTAGCGCATGAGACATCACAATACAGCTATCGCCGACACGAGCATTAAATACCGTTGAGCGGAAGCCAATGAAACACCCGTTCCCCACGTAAGCCTGAAGATGTTGTCCGTCAACTGCCAAGCCTAAATTCACTATGAGCCTCGCCATCTATAACACCCTGACTCGCCGTAAAGAACTGTTCGCAACCATTGAACCGGGTAAAGTCACAATGTATTGCTGCTGCGTGACGGTGTATGAGATTGCCATTTGGGTCATGCCCGTTCCTACATGGGCTGGGACGTGGTGCGGCGATATTTGCAATGGCGCGGTTATCAGGTGCGCTACGTGCAAAACTTCACCGATATTGACGATAAGATTCTGAATCGGGCGAAGACAGAAGGGAGTTCGATGCAAGCCATTGCCGATCGCTACATTGCTGCCTACTTTGAAGATATTCGCCGCTTGAATATCCTGGACGCAGATGAATACCCCCGTGTGACTGAGCATATTCCAGCGATTCATAATTTAATTCAGGCGCTTGAAGACAAGGGATACGCTTACGCAGTAGATGGCGATGTGTATTACAACGTGCGGCAGTTTACAGAGTACGGGAAACTTTCTGGACGGCAATTAGAGCAGATGCAAGCTGGGGCAGATGGACGGGTTGACCCCAACGATCCAGAGTTCAAAAAGCAATACCCGTTTGACTTTGCGCTGTGGAAATCTGCGAAGCCGGGTGAGCCTGCCTGGGAATCCCCTTGGGGAAAAGGACGACCGGGCTGGCACATCGAATGTTCGGCAATAAACATAAGACGATTATTGAGACAACGCAAGTAATTCTCAATAAGTAATTTCAGTAACGATTGAGCAGAAGGATGATAATACCTGATGAAAGGCATTCTTCATCTGTTTCAGAAGATCCGTTTAGCAGTCAAAAGAATCCGTTTAGCAGTTATGGTACTGATCGTGCGGTGCTAATCTCCTGTATCTTATTAAGACTAATTCTTAATTACTTAGCCAAAGAGTGTGTGGAAACTATGAGGACTCGACTAGTACTGATTAGCTTGTGTGTTTCTGGAACTGTTTTTATGAGTGCCCAACTGAGTTGGGCAGAGACACGCCAGCAGAGGTCTACCGTTTCCGAGGAGATGGCTGCCAAGTCAACCGTAGAGAGCTTGCAAGACCATCAATCTGTGTCAGGAGCCAATGAGGCGATCGGCAGCATCCAAACTATCGAAGATGAGGCACCTGCTGTGCAACTGGGCACCTCTGTCCCTCGTCTCAGTGAACTGTCGCGCTCTGCAACGGCGGTAGAAGATGAGATGCAGAAAATTGCTCAGGCTTCAGTGGTGCAAATTACAGGGGTGCAGGTAAATGCAACTGAAACTGGATTGAGTATTGTTTTAGAAACAATGCAGGGGGCAATTGAACAACCAACCGCGAATGTAGTTGGAAACGCCTTCATTGCCGATATTACCAATGCCGAGCTAACCCTGCCGTCTGGAGAATCAGAATTTCAGGCGACAAATCCTGTTGAAGGGATTGCCCTTGTGAGTGTCACCAATTTACCGAATAACCGTGTGCGAGTTGCTATCACAGGAACAGAATCTCCGCCGATCGCAAATGTCACGGCGATCGCAACCGGGCTAGAATTGGATGTGACAATTGGATCAGCAGCCGCAGCCATTTCTGATGACGATGCTATTCAGGTCGTGACCACGGCAACTCGCACCGATGAAGAACTGACAGATATACCGCGATCGATCACGGTCATTACGCGAGAAGAAATTGAGCAGCAGGCTACCTTAAGTCGAAATTTGAGCGATATTTTGGGGCGGTTAGTTCCAGGTTTAGGACCACCGACGCAGAGCAGCAGCACAATTACTCAAACCTTGCGCGGACGAGAACCTGCCATTTTGATTGATGGGGTGCCGCAACTGACCAACCGACGGTTTTTTACCGACCTGCGATCGATCGATCCATCTGCCATTGAGCGGATTGAGGTCGTGCGGGGGCCTAGTGCGGTCTATGGCGGTGGAGCTACGGGCGGGGTGATTAATATCATTACACGATCGCCCAGTCAGGAACCCTTCACAGCTACCACTGAGGTAGGAATCGATACTGCTCTCAATGGAGCCGCTTTCACAGGGAATAGTACTGGTTTTCTGACGCAGCAGTCATTTTCTGGCACCTTAGACAGATTTGATTACAACCTAGTCTTATCTAGAACCGACACTGGCATTTTCTATGATGCAGGCAGCAATAGCATTCCGGTAGAAAACACTGTCGATATCTCGGATGCCCTTAGCTTCAATATTTTGGGTAAAGTCGGTTTCGATTTTGACAATCAGCAACGGCTCCAGGCATCGGTTAATTACTTTGACGATCGTGTAGGCACCGAATTTCTGTCTGACCCAATCGTTGATACTATTCCGGGCGTTCAAACCTCACGTACGCTACGAATTCCAGGACGACGATTTGAAGATGCTCGTCCCCCTGGATCGAGGAATATGGTTGCAACTCTCAACTATTCTCATGACAACCTATTTGGCAGTCAAGTAGAAGCGCAAGCCTATTATCGAGACTACGCTTCGTTGAGTATTCCATTCGATCGGCGGGATAACGAAGACCTCAACGCTATTATCCGCGGTCGATTGGAAGAAGAAGAGTGGGGCGGGCGCTTGGGCATTGAGACTCCTCTGGTAGAAACGCTGAGTTTGTTCTGGGGGGCAGACTATTCTAAGGAACGCGATCTGCAATTTTTTGAAACATTTGATTCAGAGGAATTTGACGAGACAAACGGGCGAATTTACCGCCGAGTGGGTCGGATTGATGAAGTTCCCCGCTACACCATTGACAGTCTAGGTTTATTTGCGCAGATTCAGTGGAATATCACCGATCGCCTTCTTCTGACAAGCGGAGCGCGATACGAAGACATTGACTTTAGCGTAGATGACTACATCACCATTGAAGGGACAGATATTGAAGGCGGCAACCTTAACTTTAGTGACACGGTGTTTAATGTGGGGACATCGTATCAGATCACTAACAACATTAGTGTATTTGCCAACTTTGCCCAGGGCTTCTCAATTCCAGATTTAGGACGAATTATTCGTGATCCGAGCAATCTGCCTACGCAAACTATTGTCTCTGATTTACGCATCACCAGTCCTCAAAAGGTGGATAACTATGAAATTGGAGTGCGTGGAAATTGGCGGTCTGTCCAGTTTTCGCTTGCGGGGTTTTACAACTACTCCGATTTAGGATCCACTGTTAGACCTAGAGATGATGACCCACTTCTAATTGAAGTTGTCCGTGCGCCCCAGCGCAACTATGGGGTAGAAGCCACAATTGATGTGCAACCCAGCGATACCTGGTCTTTGGGTACGGGGGTGAGTTGGTCGGAGGGTGAAAACGATGAAGGCGAAGATGGTGAATTTTTGGCGCTTAGCAATCGCTTTATTTCTCCTATTAAAATCACCGCCTATATGGAAAACCAAACGACTCCAAGTTGGCGTAATCGCTTACAGCTATTGTTGTCGGGGAGCCGCGATCGATCCTTTGATGTGGGTGTTGATGATGGCGCGATCGACAGCTACCTGATCGTAGACTTCATCAGCAGTTTTGATGTAGGTCCTGGCACTTTCAACATTGGAATTCAAAACCTGTTTAATACCCAATATTCTCCTGCCTTTTTCCAATGGTCAAGAGGAGGATCTGGAGAATTTGACTCCTTTGGGGCTGCTGGCAGAGGCAGAAGCCTTAGTCTGGGCTACTCATTTACCTGGTAGTTTTCTTAATCCCTCTTTTTCTGGCGTGAATATGAACTCATTCTTTTGTGCTGACGAATCTTGCCAAGCTGACGAAAGCCCGATCGGCAGTGCCGCAACTCATCAAACCTACATTTTGATTGAGTGTCCGCCTCCCTGGGCAAGTCATGATTTTGAATCGGCTGCAATTCCAAACAATTTAAAACGACTAGAAGAAGACAATAATCACACGTTGCGATCGGTGAGATGTTTGTTGATCTACAACGATCAATATCGGCAGGAAAATTGTGTACGAGTCTTCACATTGCATCACCAACCTGGGCTATCATCAGGCTATACCAAGCAAGAATTTCAGGTTCCCACGCTCAACGATGTTGCGTCTCTCATTCGAGATTATTTGGCAGGCAAGCCGTTAGACAAACAGCGCGTTGACACCTCCACTCGTGAAATTTTAGTTTGCACCCATGGGAGCCACGACAAATGTTGTGCCAAATATGGCATTCCCTTTTATCGCAACGCGTTGACGTTGTTGAATGAGTTATCCCTCGATCGCGTGCGGATCTGGCAATCAAGCCACTTTAGCGGTCATCGCTTTGCCCCCACGGTGCTTGATTTCCCAGAGGGGCGCTATTACGGTCGGCTCAGTTTAGACACGTTTAGAACTATTTTGACCCGCACCGGAGATCTGCACTGTTTTGATCGCGTCTATCGTGGCTGGGGAATTTTACCCGATCCAGTTCAGGTATTGGAACGAGAACTTCTCTTCAAATACGGATGGGATTGGTTTAACTATCGAGTCAACTATCGCATTCTAGAACAGTGGGAATCGTGCTTATTTAACGACATTGAGTTTATGATCGAATCGCCCAGTGAACGCATAAAACACTACCGAGCTGAGGTGGTTGCCGATGCTAAAAAAACGCTGCGCTTGCACGGTGAGTGTAGTAGTGCGGTGGATGAAATCTATGATTTTCCTCAATTTCAGGTCAAAAACTTGGTTTCTGTCGATTAGACATTATTTTAACTCGATCGCTATGAAACAGTTTCGTTCGTTCATTGGGTTAATCCTACTGGCGCTGCTGGCAAGCCTATGGGTTACCGCCTGCAACAGCCGCTCCTTCTCTCCACCAACCATCACTTCCGATGCAGCTAAATCGAACCCATCCACTCAGCGGGTCATTCAACACGCCATGGGGGCGACCCCCGTTTCAGATGATCCACAGCGAGTGGTGGTGCTGGATTACAGTGCCTTGGAAGGGGTTCTAGCCCTGGGAATTCAACCCGTTGGGACGGTACTGGGTGGCAGTCTGACTGAGCAACCCGCCTATCTGCGCGATCGCCTGCAAGGGGTTGCAATGGTCGGACAGCCAACCCAACCCAATTTGGAAAAAATCTTGGCGCTCCAGCCTGATTTGATTTTGGGCAGTAAAGCCTGGGGTGGAACTTTCTACGACCAGATGGCTCAGATTGCCCCCACCGTTTTCACTGAAGACATTAATGAAAACTGGAAAAAAGACCTGATGCTCTATGCAGAGGCGCTAAACAAAACGGACATTGCAGAAGCTGGACTCAATCAGTATTATGCGCGGCTGGAGGAGTTTAAACAGCAGATGGGAAACCGTCGCCAAGACACCGAAATTTCCATTGCTAGAGCGCTCCTGGGCACCGTGCGGCTTTACTTAAAAGAGTCGTTCATCGGTCAAATTCTCGATGATGCCGAGCTTCGTCGCCCACCCTCACAAGACAAACAGCTCTATAGCCAGGAGATTTCCAAAGAAGAGTTGAAACTCGCCGATGGGGATACCATTTTTGTCATTGCTGTCGATTCAGAAGAAGCCGCAGAGCTAGAACAATTAAAGACCGATCCACTGTGGTCTCGATTAAATGCAGTGCAATCCAATCAAATCTATTTAGTGCCAGGATACTGGCTGGGTCCTGGACTCATTTCAGCCAATTATGTCATTGATGATCTATTTAAGTACTTAATTTCTAATGGCTAAGTTGCAAGATATTTTGACCTATTACCAACGCTATTGGCCGATGGCGTTGTTGAGTGTAGCGATCGCAAGTCTACTTCAGGTGATAGATTTGTTGGTTCCCTATGCCATTGGTCAAATCCTCAATGTGATATTGGGTCAGGCATTAGATGTGCCTGTTCAACAAAGTATGGTGGCGATCGCGCAACTGGTTCGCCGACCTATAAACCCAGCGTTCACTTTGGTCGTATTGGTGGGTTTAATTGGGGTTGTCAGCATTGGCAGTGCGATCATTCAGCCGTGGTTGGTCTATCGCTTAGACTGGAACGTTGCCTATCGAGCGCGTCACGATCATCTGCAAAAAGCACTCGAAAAAGTTCTCACGCTGCCGCTATCTTTCTATGACGATCACAACTCTGGACGCATTGGCGGCAGAGTCGATCGAGGCGTGAATAACCACACCTGGGTGTATCCCCAAATGACAAGACAACTGATTCCAGCGATCGTTCGTGTAGTCGGAATTGTTGCGCTGATTGGATTAATTGAGTAGCGAATTGCGCTGTTTGTGTTAGCGTCATTTGCTGTGATTTTCCTATTTAGCGTGCGCTTTCTAAAACGCTTGATACAGCAAGACCTGCGGATGGAACGCTACGCTGAGGATACCGAGAGCCGTACCTCTGAAATTATTACCAACATCAAAACGGTAAAAGCTTTTGCCGCCGAAGCAGCGGAATTAGCTCAATATCGGCAACGGCTCAATCGAGAGTTCAAAGTCGTTGATTCTCGTATCCTCAAAGGCTTTTTCAAACTGGGTGCAAGCCAAACCGTAATTGTGCGAGTCAGCACGGTGTTAGTGCTGTCCTTCGCCCTCTTAGAAACGCTAGAGGGGCGGATGTCGCTAGGGCACTTTGTCACAACCCTTACTGTAGCCAGCATGGCTTACGCCGAAATTGTGCCCCTGAGCGAACGGGTCGAATTTTTTGCCCGTCGCTATGCCTCTATGCTGCGATTTCATGAATTTATGCAAGAACCTGCTGGCGTTGATGCCGTGAATCTAGGCTATTCCTGCACTGTGCCGCCCTATGAGTTTGACGACAAACTTGAATTGTCTCACCTCACCTTTGGCTACACCTCTATTCGCCCGGTTCTACAAAATATTAGTTTTATCGTTGAGCCACAGCAAACGGTTGCCCTTGTCGGGCGATCGGGAGCAGGTAAATCAACCTCACAACTGGTTGCGGGTTTTGTTCTATTTTGATGCGAAATTTTCAAAGGTGGGATCCAATTGTGCACTCAGTGAGTTGAGAGGATGGGGTTTTGATGGTTTCCCTGCCATTTTTGCCATTATTCCCGT